>ERZ1046367.389-NODE-389-length-31488-cov-26.995005_pt1 | contig 31488 bp, 32 predicted proteins | sample MGYA00383091_ERZ1046367 | MGnify/ENA primary metagenome ERZ1046367 (study PRJEB29581, sample SAMEA5548361) | metagenome | biome: marine; feature: coastal; material: water | depth 50 m | study: Short-term variability in the microbial, nano- and picoplankton... | reverse complement strand
CGGAGCGATTGTTTTCGGCAATTGATGATTACGATGCAATCAAAGCATTGGTCTAATATGGCTTAAAAATTTGTTTCGTTCGTCTTCGACGTGACTTGGGCTAAGCCGGATTGGTGTATGGTTGTTACGGCTTTTTAACAAGCGGGAAAAAGTACTAACAAATATTATTAGCCCTATTTTCGAATTTACTAAGAAGCGCGACTATCGATCGATCACGAGCATCAAGGCGAACAATGTTCGAACGCAGCGTTCTGATGATCTATCGGCTGGCTCTGGTTAAGCAAACATCACGGGCCCCAGCTGAAATACGTGCGTCTGATTGATCTTCTCTGCATCAATGCTGCAAGTGCAAATAACTATCTTGTTAGTCTCACGATTTGTACAGGAATACCGTCAGTTTACAGGATGAGAAGATTGATCGGTTTTGATCTTGAATAAAGTTTCCGTGATCATGCCGTAGCCTTCGGTGGATTCTGCCGAGGTCGACAGAGAAGGAATAGTGGATAGTAAATGTTGCGCGATATTGTCGGCTTCAATGTTTTCGTATTTGGTCCAATATTTACCTTCGCCTATCCAGAAATATTGTTGTTCGCTATCAAAGCACCAGCAACACACAAAGTCATTATTGGCAGGATTGAATTCACAGTAAATTCCGTCTCTGAAAAAGAAGTCTGAGTATTCATCCGGAACCGGGCAGTCATTTATAATGCGGCTCGCCAAATTTTTCACTTCTGGATGGTAGGCGTAGTTTGACAATGGTTAGAGTCTCGATGAGTGAGAAAATTTCGTTCTTTTACTTGCGCTATTCTTCTTCAGTTTCTTCATCTTCCGATCTCAGGAAAGACAGAGGTACGATGGGGTTCTCTAGCTTCAAGCTATCGCTAATTTCAGCGGCTGTTGAATCAGCCAGGCTAATGACTTCGTTCTTAACAAGCATCGCGGATTGATATTTTGACCCGAGTTCAAAATAAAAGTTTGTGTACTTCTGCGGCAGGTAGACCGTTACCGTCCCGCCAATCGTCTTTACGTCTTTGTACGCGCTAGAAAACGTTGCAGGCGGGCGACCCTGACTGCCTTTTTCCTGCCATTCAGAAATACTCTCTGCCCCTTCGATAAATGTTTTATCGATGAAAGCGGTCAGTCGGGCGCCGAGGACAGCTTTGAGTTTCCTCAGTTCTCTTGGTTGAGTATTCATCTTAGGAACTTCGCTATAAAATTCCTTAGCTTTTTTTCTCTCTTTGGAGGCTTGTAGTCCTTTAAATAAACCCATGGTTGACTCCTCCGAGCCGATGTTCGTGTGCCAATTTATGCTTAGCAGTGAAAACTAGCGCTTTAATTTAAGGTTAATCTGGTTTTCAATTTCCCGGCAGTTTCACTAAGAATTTGGCTCACCCTAGATTCGGATATTTCAAGTATCGCGGCTATTTCCTTCAGATTCATTTCCTCTGTGTAATAGAGGGAGATAATCAGTTTTGTTCTCTCTGGCAGATTTTCGATATGTTTCTGAAGTTCTATCAAAAGTGCCGATTGGTCATATATATGGGCAGGATCGGATGTTGTATCTTCCTCCTCAGAGTGCGAGGCAGGTTGAGCTTCGACACTAATAGTCTCACTGCCCGAAGCAATTAAGCGCTCCTTCTCGAAGGTCGCAATATCTTTACCAAGATAACTGGCCATTTCTCTGTTAGTCGGGGTTCTGTTTAGGCTGTTAGAGAGATGATCAAAAGTTGATGCTTGCTCGCGCTTTAGAGACACCGTTGTTCGGGTGGCATACGAAAGTCGTCTGACTTCGTCTAACATTGCGCCCTTGATTCTGGTCTTGGCGTAAAGGTCAAAGGCGACTTCTTTACCGGCGTCATATGATTTTTGGGCTTGCATCAGACCTTCTAAACCCGACTGAATGAGGTCATCTACCTCTACGGAATTGGGAAGTCTGGTTTTCAGGTAGAGCGCGGTCCTTTTGACGAGAGAGTAATGCTCTGGCAAGAGTTTGTTGCCGCTCTCGGTCGCTCTAAATGGCAGGCTGGATTTCATCACTATTAGCCACTATGAATGTGTTCAAATTTATCAACAGCTTAACAAGTTTATTAGATGTCATAAATAGTTAATTTAGCGTCAGAGACTGGGCTAATTGTCCTGCAATAAGCCTGATGTCATGCCACGCCAGACTCTCTGGGTACTGTTTAGCGAGAGGGGATCGTGATCTGACAGAGGTTAATACTTTGGGATCTCTTCGAATAGATCCAACATACTGTGTCGGCTCGGATAGAAAACTCATACACAGGCCATTCATTTTGCTGAATAACTGTTTTCCTTCACTTTGATCGTCAACTTTGTTTGGCACGAGGAAAGTTGAATCTAGTCCAGTTTTGGACTGTTGTATCTTCAATACACCATAGGCATCGGCAATGGAGGATGGTTCATCTAAGAAGATGATTAATTTGCTATCGCAGGCAGACAGCAATTGCATGTTTTGCTCTGAGATACCTGCAGCGGTGTCCAAGAGGACTATTTGCTTAGGTGAGGCCTTCAGTAAATTAATTAAATCCGTTAACGTTGCGGTGGATAAGTTGGTGAGTCCTTCTTTACCAGAGGCGCCAGGAATTAGACCAACACCTCCGTAACAATTGTGTTCAATTTCATCTAGCGTCAAATCGCCAGAAATTAAATCTGATATTGTGTAAGTCGGCTTTACGCCCAGCATGAGTTGCGCATTTGCTAAACCAAGGTCTGCGTCGAGCACCAAGGTGCTCAGGCCACTTTTTTGTAAGGCGATAGCTAAATTTATGGTCATTGTGGTCTTACCCACACCACCTTTACCGCTTGCAATACCTATAAGATGCGCCATTTTCTAGCCTTTTAGATTTTATGACCTGTGGAAGTACCCGTGATCTTTACGTTCAGATTAGTCATTTCCAAGAGCTTGCTTGGAAGGTCTTCGCAGAGATCTAGCCTGGTTAAGACGACAGAATTCAAGAGATTATAGTCTATGTTCGGTTCCCGAGATAAGTAATCAATATCAGAATCGGCAGCGATGCAGAGATGGCGAGTCAAGTTGCAGTCTACATCTTCGAAATTTGGTTGCGTGATATGGTTCACAGTGTTCGCTTCTATTAACACAAGGTCAAAAATATTAGCCATTTTAGGGAGTATTTCAGCCAATTGTTCCAACCCTATCGCCATAAGAGGGATATTATTGCGCTCCGAGAAGCTAGCCAAGGAATAGTCTAACTCAAGACCTTCTAGGGAAGCGCTGATGATAAGCGGTTTTGCCTCATTATTTTCTATTTTAGCGAGTGCGATCCGCTTAATTATTTGGCTTTTGCCAGACCCGGGTGTGCCCAAGAATATGTGGGAATTTTGCCAGTGACCATTGAGTTCAATCGCTTGCAAGTTAAAACCTGCGTCATTTACTTTTGTATCTAAGGAGTCAAGCGAAATAGGCTGATGCTCTGTTTGTACCTTGATTTGCATGGTTTCCATAGAAGCTTTGAGTGTTTTGATCTCACTATTCATCCTTGCCAAAACTTTCCATGGATCTTTGGCTGAATTGGGTTCTTCGGTGACACGAGCGTTATTCAATTGTTTTTTAAACCCGGGTTCGGTTGTTTCTGGGTGAGTTACTTCGTCGTCCTTCTGCTCTTCAACGCCAATGATGACCTCAGTTTTATTACCCACTTTTTCGGTCGAGATAATGAGCGCATCATCCCCATGGATGCTCCTTATTTTCTCCAGGGCTTGTTTTGAATCAGCTTCTAGGTAGCGTTTAAGTTCCATTTTTTATTCCTCAGAGGTCTCGTTTAACTCAATAGTTTGGACGATCCTAATTGATTGATCGTCAGGTATTTCTCGATATGAGAGTACCGATATTTCTTGCTTAGCCCGCTTCAATAATCTGGCTAACCAGCTACGAATCGTGGGAGAAACAACTAAAACCGGATATTTTTCTTCTTTCTCCATCTCTTCCACTACGTCAGAAATTGAACTGAAAAAGCTTTGAGAGAGATTAGGCTCAAGTGCAACATCCTCAATGGATTGCGCATTTGAAATGAGGTCATTTAATAATTGCTCTAGGCTAGGTTCTAGCGTCATAACCTCGAGCGCATTGTCTGGTTCATTTATCTCGTGAATGATCAATCTTCCGAGTTTGATCCTGACTAATGCCGTAAGTTTTTCAGCATCCTTCGAAAAGCTCGCACCTTCGGAAAGTGTTTCGAGAATGGTACGCATGTCTTTTAGAGGGACACCCTCAGCTAAGAGGTTTTGTAGTATTTTGACTAACGTGCTTAGGGTTAATTGATCAGGAATGAAATCTTCAAGTAATTTGGGTGAGTTTTCGGCGATTCTATCGATAAGCTGCTGAGCGATATCGAAGGTCATTAACTCGTCGGCATTAGACCTCAGGATGGAATTCATATGTGTCGCAATCACCGAGGCAGCATCGACCACTGTATAGCCCAAGGCCTGTGCGTATTCCTTTTCTTCTGTTTTTATCCAAACAGCATCCAGCCCAAATGCTGGATCTTTAGTTGCTATGCCATCAATTTCTTCGTAAACACTGCCCGGGTTGATCGCCAGATCACGACCAATTTCTATCATGCCGCTGCCCCTGCTCGTGCCATTTAGGACGATACGATATTGCGTTGGCGGATTGTCTAGATTGTCTCTGATTCTCACGGTAGGGAGCAGGAACCCGAGATCAGATGACATTTTTTTCCGAATGCCTTTTGCCCGCTGTAGCAGGCTGCTGTTGTGTTCAGAATCAATTAATGAAATGAGACCGTAACCTAATTCGATGCTGATAACGTCAACTTGCCCTGCATCATCCCAATCGAGCTCTAGTGGCTCGCTGGGTGATGTTGGATCATCCGCTATATTTGATGTTTCTGCGGTGTTATCAATCTTTTCAAGGTTTCTCCTGAGTAAGTAGGCGGCTGCCAACGACAATATGCCTAATGTTAGGAATACTGCGTTAGGCATGCCGGGTATCAACCCTAGAATGGTCAGAGTGCCGCCGGCTATCGTGAATGCGACAGGATTGCCAAGTTGTCTGGTCGCTTGCTGTGGCGCGGATTCTGAAGTCGATACCCTTGATACGACCAGTGCCGTCGCTAAGGATAAAATAAGTGCAGGTAACTGTGCGACTAGGCCATCGCCGATCGTTAATAACATATAGGCTCTGGAGGCTTCTCCGAAGCTTAGATCGTGCTGCAGCATGCCTATCGCTAATCCGCCGACTAAGTTAATCATCAGAATCAATAGGCCGGCGACAGCATCTCCTCTGACGAATTTGGATGCGCCATCCATGGAACCATAGAAATCTGATTCTTGAGAGACTTGCGCTCTCCGGTCTCTGGCTGTGTCTTGGTCGATTACGCCGGCATTGAGGTCAGCATCAATGGCCATTTGTTTGCCGGGTAAAGCATCGAGCGTGAAACGCGCGATGACTTCAGAGACTCTACCGGCACCCTTGGTAATCACGATAAAGTTGATGATCATCAAAATTGCAAAGACGATAAAACCGACGGCGTAGTTGCCCCCAATCACAAATTGACCAAATGCCTCGATAACCTTTCCCGCAGCTGCTCCCCCTTGATGACCTTCAAGCAGAACCACCCTGGTTGAGGCAACGTTGAGTCCTAGACGCATGATCGTTGCGAAAAGTATGACGATGGGGAAAGAAGAAAAATCAAGGGGGCTTGCCGTGTTGATGGCCACCATGATGATGAGCAGCGCTAGGATAATGTTGATAGAAAAGAATATATCCAGCATGACGGCTGGCATCGGTAGGATGAGTAACGCCAGAATAATCATGACGACAGCAGGTACTGCCAGAGAACTCCACGGGAAATTTCCAGCAAATTGTCGAATATTCGTCAATTTATCCCAAGTGAGTTCCATAAAATCCCTTCCAATGTCGTTTTCTGCCAGAATTAAGACAGATTGAGTGCTAGTCGGGTGTTTAATGCAGGAACCATGCCCACATTAAAGAAAATTGCGCTGCAACCGATTAAATCTCTGTGACAAGACGAATTTAGGGTGTTTGTATGTTCAGGATTTTCTTTTTTGCCTCATTAACGATGTTATTGGCGGGTTGTGTGACAAATCATTATGTCCCTGGCTTGAACAAGACCCGCGCGGAGGCGATTACTGGCATTGGTTATGCCGTTATTTCTGCTCAATCCGGCCAATCCGAAGAAGAGAAACGGTTGATGGCGGCAAAAGCCTCGAAGTTAGAAGCTTACAAGTCGCTTGTGGAGCAAATTTACGGTCAGTACATTGAAGTGAACGGTTTGATGTCATCATCGAAAGTTGTAGAAGAGTCTCTCAGGTCAAAAGTAGAAGGCGTTATCTATGGCGCTGAGTTAGTGAGCGTTCGGCCAATTGGCGGACACAGCTACGAGACGACGTTGAGAATTGGTGGTGACGCAGTCGCTGATCTGGTGGCCGAAAGTGAGGGGGAATCGCAAATGGCCTCCGCCGGCGGTGACTAGCGTAAGCATTTAGAATGGAGTTTATAAGTGGCTGAGTAAACTTTCAGTTGCTTTGTGGGAGCGAAAACATGATGAATCGTCTAGGTGCTTGTAAGAAAGGCCCTATTATCTTGTGTTTATCACTTCTGTGTAGCTTGCATACCTCGTTTGCCATTGCCGAAACAGAATTTGCGTTAAAAGACTTTAAGGATGCTATTTTTAGACTAGCCATCGGGGAAAGTGCCCATATACGATCGATGGGTTTGATGTCTAATTCAAAGATAATTGCAGATTCAACGATCTATCAGACTGACCTAGCGCTAGATAAGTTGGAGTTTGACGTGTCAGGCGGTCAAGCTGGTATGAGCGCCGACCTTGTCGCCAAAATTGACAAGGATAGATATTCCCCAGCATCAGCCTCTCCTCTTTGTACCCAGCAATCGAGTGGTACCCAGCAAGTGAGTGATCAGCCCTTCAGACTGGATTTTAGTGAGATATTACTTCTTCCCGCCAATCCCTCTGCGGCCACGATCAATGTCGGCAGATTATCGGGTTGGGCAGTGCGAGCGTTAATCTTTGATGAGTCAGGTTTATTGCTCGCGAGTGATCAAAGCAATCGGTCGATCGGCAACTTATTGGCCGTGCGGGGTTCAAGTCAGGGTGACGAGTTAAAACTTGAGTCCACGGTGAGAATCGAAGAAAAAGCCAAGGCATCAAAGATAAAAGGTTACTTAACCGCAGCGTTTTCTTCCCTAATACCGGAACCTCGTCACGCGATTAACGTTGATGGAGAGCTCAGGCTCATGCAGGGGACAAAGGTTTTGGGTACTTGGCCCTGGGAGATGAAGGTACGTTTAGATGAAGTTTTCTCAATTTCTAGGAATAGCAATCTATTAGCTGATAGATTAGAGATGATTGAAGACCTGAAAAGCGAAATTTTGGGGAAATTGAATTGTATTGAAAGAGCACCGTACAGCGTTTCTGTTGCTGGTGAAATGCTAACATTGAATGCAGGGAAAGCCGATGGCTTTAGAATAGGTGATCGGTTTTTATTGTTTCCCGGAAATGAAATTTTCAAGAGTCATGGAATCGCCTCTGCGCTGGAAAGCGTCGCCATTGCTGAAATAGTGCGATCAAATCGACAAAGTGCGTTGCTGCATACGGTTGAAGGGGATGTAAACTTGAGAAGCGGAGTCATCATGAATGCTAAGTCGATACGGTTAATGTTATGAATAGAGTAATCATTTGGGGCGTTTCTGTTCTGCTGACAGTTGTCTTCCTGGCCGGTTGCGCATCTAATGCCGTCACGCCTGCGTCGACCGCGAGTGATGTCGCCGTCGATGATCAAGCAGAGCCAGGCCCGGCAAACACCAACCTCACAAAAGTCCTTGAGGGAACGGAGGCTTTTGGCGTGAACGGCGCAGAGAAGAATGAAGAGCTCTCCCGCGCGTTAGAGAGAATGTTGTCTGACCTGAAAAAAGCGGTTGATGAATCTGTTTCTACTGGCGATATCAGTCAAATTGATGAGAATGGTTATTATCTGGTCAAGCGGGGGGATAGCTTGTCAAGAATCATAGAGCGAGTGATCGCGAAGACGAATATAAATGGTGATTTCCTCAAGCAAGCGTTTGTTGCTGCTAACCCTAAAGCATTCAAGAGGGCTAACCCAAATTGGCTTTATGCGAATTCAAAATTAAGGCTGCCATCAGAGAAAGATTTTAGAAAGTTGGTTTTCAAGCCAAAAAGTAATAATTCAGAAGCGAATGATACGACCGATCCCTATAAGGATTGGATCCAGTATCCCTTGGTCGTTCCTTGATAAGCGCAGACTCTGTCAATCAGCCCATTAGGGTAAACGCCACCTATTCTCAGGGTGGCAGTTCTGTTTATACCTTAAGACTTGAGCCTCCTGAAGCCAGGTCACTCGGGCTGAGAGAAGGACAGTCAGTCAATGGTGTCATTGCTAATAGAGCAGACGGTAATGTTTTTCTCACAGGATCGAAAGCGGCGATTATGTTACCGAGCAATTTCGCGGCAGCCGAAGGGAAAGCGAGTTTTATCGCGACTGCTTTAGTTGGCGGCGCGATGCTGCTTTCTTTGCAGCCAGATAAAGCCCGTAAAGTCGGCACAAGACTTTCGATAGATAGAATACATAGCTTGTTAGGGCGGGCGATACAAAACACCTCGATATCGGGTCTCTTCAGCTTTTCTAAAATCACGAATATGCTGGCGCGAGAGCCAAGGCTAGGCAGTTTGTTTAGCAGCTTTCAAATGTCTTCTTTTGAACCGAACGCACAAACGGCTGAAGCGCTAAAAGCTTCACTCTACCAAAGTGGTTTGTTTCACGAATCCGAAGTTTTGAAACAAAACAAACCCAATTTGAACTTAAAGACTTTCTTGTTGCTTTTGAAAAGAGGGCATAACAACTTCGGCGCTGATCTGAGCCAGTTAAACGCAGCCTTGGATGAATTAGAGTCATTTCAACTTGAATCACTTGGCAATCAATTAAATAGAAACACCGCGCTAAGTTGGCTGATTCCTGTGCTTAATGACTGGCCAATCCTCGCGCATGTAGAATCAAGAGAGGGCAGTGAAGAAGGTTCGGAAGATGATCAGCAGAAGGAATGGAAAGTTGATTTAAGAGTCAGTTTAAGTGATTCGGAACACTTAGACGTTTCTTTAATCGTCTCCGAGAACGACGAGGTCAGATTGAACTGCTGGACAGACGATGCAGATTTTTATCACGAAGCGTTGAATCATTTGGATTGGCTGAAGTCCAGTTTCGGAGAATTGGGGATAAGTTTACACGAGGTCAACCTTTTTCCCGTCTCAAAGAGATCAGAGTCATCTGCAGAGCAAATAGGGTATGCCAGCGATTTAACAAAAACAAGCAACGGGATTAGCATAGATGTATGAAGGCATGGAGCAAAAAATAGCGGTCGCGCTTTTGTATGACCGAATAAAGGCCCCGACACTCACAGCGAAAGGATCGGGAGATTTTGCAGAGGAAATCGTAAGGAAAGCAGAGCAAGCAAATGTGCCGATTACGGAGGACAAGTTGTTAGCTGCGACGCTCGCTCAGCTCGAGCTGAACGAAGAGATTCCGGAAAGTCTTTTTAGATCGGTGGCGATTGTTCTGGCGTGGGTGTATCGATTGCAAGGAAAAACACCGTGGTGATGTTTGGCTACGATATACGCCCTAATCGGTTATAAATATTGGCCTGGTCATTACTGCGATTAGTGATGACTTGTATGAGGTTTTTAGTAATTTCCAGTTGTTTCTTCAACAAAAGATCATTTCGAATGTGTTTGTCACGACAGTCAACCAGTTTTGACTGAAACTCGTTTTTGACTTGAAGGTTCTCGTTTGCACCGGAGGATGCTTCTAGATAGCTTGACCAAAGATTGCCCAGCTCCTCCATTAAACTTATTTTTCTTTCTTGAATTGATTCGACGGTATCGAGATCCTTAGATCCCAGAAGCACAAATTCCTCATCCAGAAGCGTTTTTAGCGATTCAATGAGAATAGACAGGGATCGGATGTCAGGGATAGCCGCGTCAGACACGTGTAGGCTTCTAGAGCAATCTTTCGAGTTCTACAAAGCTCTCAGCCATCTTTCGAGAGTCCAGGGGATAGTTTCCTGATTCAATGGCCTGTTTCAGTTGTCGAACTTTAACTTCATCGAAAGCCGCTTTTTCTTCCGCTTGCTTAACTGCTTCACTCAAATCGACATCAACAGCCTGCGACGCTTGTCCTGATCTTTGAACCTGATTTTCACCCTCATCTGCAGCTTCTCTACTTGGCGCAGCGGGTGAGTTTTGTACTTGGCTAGGTCTCCCCGAGCCAACGTTATTTACGTTGTCAACCATATCTTTAACTCCACAAAGGGATTACACTAACTATTAATCGGTCAATGCTCTTCAACCTTTAGGTATTTTTTCAAAAAGTTTTCGTCACACGTAACCATATGATAAATCTAAGATATTTTCCACTATTTATTTATCTTCTTCTATTGGTGGCGGGTTGTGGCGGTGGTTCGGGCGATGGCAATTCTAGTTCAAACGGGTCTTCAAACGGCAATAACCCACCGCCCGCAAGCGTCAATAATCCACCGTCTTTGACGTTGAGCCAAGCCTTCAATGTGGCAGAAAATGCCAGTCTGGTTGGCGAGATAGCATTCTCCGATGCAGACGGCGATGCGGTCAGCTTATCTATCGAGGGCGTCGATAGTGAATCTTTCTATATTGATGCGTCTAATCAACTAAGGTTTATTTTTAGCCCTGATTTTGAGGATGCTAAAGATATCGATGGTGATAACTTTTTTGAGATAGAAATAATAGCGTCAGATGGTAAAGACAATGACCGTCAATCGGTATTGGTGGGAATACTTAACCTTCCCGAAAACAAGTTTGATGAACTTGCAATTGAAAATTTGAAAATGGAGTAGTCAGTGACAAGGTTTTTGTTATGTTTTTTCGCCATTTTTTTGATGGAATCAAATGTTTTCGCTGAAGATCGCCAAAACATCACTGTGAGCCCAGCCGATACGCTGTCTGCCGATGTAATCAATGATATTAATGATCAATTAAGAGCGCCCCAGAGAAGACTTGAATTACCCGATCTTGTTGGTGAATGGGCAGTCCGTCAGTCCGTCTGCCTTGGAGGGGCTGAGGGCGTCGTAGTAGGCGGGCTTTGTGTTGATGATAGTGTGGCGTTAGAAGGTGCGGTACAACCTTCAGGGACGTATTTTGAAAGGACGGCAAATTGGAATATCGCCTTTGCGGATGAATCGCAAGCGAGTGTTTTGATATCGAGTAATCAATTTAACTTTTTCTTTAATCCTGGGTTTGGCTACATTGTTCCCAATGAAACGGTCACTTGGGAATGCAGTCTCTCCGGTGGCAGTGTGCTGATCTGTTTAGGCCCGACCGACTCCTTAACCTATACACTAAATTGCCCGCCGGGTGTTTGCCGATTGCATGTGCTGATGGCAGCATTTATCGAGTCTGATTCGCGAATCCGCTTTTCCTTAGGGCCGCTTGACACGAATTTAGCGGGTGGAGGTCAAAATACATTCGGGATGTTTAATGTTATCGAGCTCAGCCGGGCTGGGCTTTTACCGACCCCCCAATTCCTGGTAGCGGAACGAAGTGTCGAGCAGGTGAATTTAACATGGGCTGTTGATGAGGAAGAATACGAGGGAGCGTTTGAAATTCAGCGTAAGGAGAATTTGTTAGATCCTTACACGGTATTGGGTACGACTTCTGAGACTTCTTTTTCGGACCAGCCTGCAGAGCCTGGTGACTATTGGTATAGGGTATTCTCTATTAGAGATGAGGAAAGAAGTACGGGTTCGAACGTGCGTAAAATTACTTATGATTAAGTTAGTTAAGACTCAATAGGCCGTATCCGACAACCCTCGCGGTAATAACTTTATTGCTTTCTTGATTTCTGACGCTAATCCTCTCTCCTAGATAACCGTCGGAAAGCGCGATGGCTTTGGCTTCGATTTTAAAGTTATTTGAAGTTGAATAAATCGTTACTATTTCATTTCGCCGCATCAACCTTGCTTTCCTCAAGTGACGGCTGCGGACTATTTCCCCCGTTCCAACTGTTTTGCTTAGCTCCATATAACGCAGCGAGGCGATTGAACCAATATAATCTTCTGGTACACCTGAAAACTTGGTAATTTCAATCAGGTTGTTTGCGTCGAGTGGTGAACCCGACGGCAGAATCGTCTTTGGAACAACCACTATTTTAGATGTATCTAAGTCCTCGTTGATTAAAATATCCCCTCGCTTCTTATCGCGTTGCAAGTATAAATCGTCCAGCTGGGATATTTCGGTAAAGGCGTTGGTGGGTATAGATCGATTTGAGCGAATGTCATCTAGCATATCTTTGGTGATTTTAAAGCCCTCTGATGCGTCAGCCTTTAAGACGTAAGCATTGAGATGACGCGGATCATTCGCGCTTAGATTGCCACTGAATTCTGCTGAGTGAATTCTTGTCGGCACTTTGATGAATCGACGCCATTGACCCTGACAGTCCGCTTTGATCATTCGCTTTGAAGTATTAGTAAAATCAAAGTGGATTGGTTTGTCGCATGCTTTTCGAGTGATGGGGCCGCTGAGGTCTTCGGAAGCGAAGGCGATGTTATCTCCCTCAATTGCGGCTAGCCACTCGTTTAGCTCAATTAAAATCGAAGATTTAGACTCAGCTGCGGCCTCATGCGAGCCTAGTAAAGCCGATAGCTCGATTAGGCACATAATAATGATTAGGAAGCGCTTCATAAGTTTTTACCCTTGTCGCGCATTAACGCCACACCCTTGATGGGTCCTCAAACTTTATGCTGCTTGTTTATTAAATTCAACAATTGATAAACAACCAGTTGTCCTGATTGGTGAGTGAAGGTGATGCACGTTGCTGCTGCGTAACTTTTCAGTAATCGCATAGGTCTATGCTCAAAAGCAATGAGAAAGGGTCTCAATGTCGCGGCTTGACACGATTCGCGGGTTTGAGATGAGCGCAGCGCAAGGCGAATCTTGGCGATTGAGTCAACGGTTAGTTGACCTGCCTTTAAACACTGTCGGCATCACATTTGATCATCTATGCATCGCAGCCGATTAGCGGCAGCAGGGTGCCGCCTATTTTTCAATATGACCGGTAAATGTTGCCGCCTAGTTTCTAGAATGTTTTTTCTTAATGAATAAAAAATCTCTTTTATTATTTTAATTCAACAAGTTGAGAGCAATCGACAGAACTTGGCACGGTGGTTGCTTTACCCAAGTACTGGCCGAATTAATCTCAATTAACTAATCGGTCAACAAGGTTAAGAACTTTAGGAAAAATGGAAGGAACTGTGACGATTTTTGAGAATGTGTTTGGTATCCATGAGAGCGCGTTAAAGCTGAGAGAGCGTAGATTAAACGTGCTCTCGGAAAATATCGCGAACGCAGATACACCAAACTATAAGGCACGTGATATCGACTTTAAGTCTGTGATGAGGTCTACGCAAGCAGGTATGAAGGATATGACGATGACTCATGGGTCGCACATTGATGCCGCGAAGGCTGGCAAAGACGGATTGGTTTATCGAAATCCCCTAAATCCTTCGGCAGATGGTAATACGGTTGAGCTTTCAGTACAGCAAGCTGAATTTGGTAAAGAATCAACTCGTTATACCGCAACTATGCAATTTATTGAAAATCGGATCGGTGGTGTGCGGCGCGCACTTCGAGGCGAGTAACTAACAAAGGACTATAAAGAGTAGGTAACGTTATGGCTTTAGTAATCAACACCAACGTATCTTCATTAACTGCCCAGCGAGCTTTAGCTGAGTCTAGTGCAGAGCTGGAAACAGCAATGGAGCGCTTGTCGACAGGCTCAAAGATCAATAGTGCTGCAGACGATGCTGCTGGTTTAGCAATGACCCAACGCATGACCGCTCAAGTCCGAGGGTTAGCGATGGCAGTCAAAAACGCCAACGATGGTCAGGCTTTAACGCAGTCCATTGAAGGAGCCCTAGGTGAAGTCTCGGATATGTTGCAACGAATGCGTGAACTAGCGCTGCAAGCGGCGAACGGGACCAACAGTTCAGCTGACAGAACATTCCTTCAGTCGGAAGTGAACCTGTTGATTCAGGAAATATCGCGCGTATCAGCGAGCACTCGCTACAACGGCGAATTGATTCTTGATGGCACCTTTCTAAATAAAGCGTTACAGGTAGGCATAGAAGAAGGCGAGAACATTATTTTCTCGGTGGACTCTGTGGCAGCTGAAAATGTGGGTGCCCATACATTAGTCGGTGAAGGCGTAGGTGCACGAGCTGCCCAAGCGGATCCGCTGGCCAACCCGACAACTGAAGCAGACGATATAGAAATTTTTGGGTATCTTGGCACAAAATCTACAGCGGCGAGTCCTGGAGATTCAGCAAAACAGACGGCGGTGAAAGTCAATAACCTGACTGGAGAAACCGGCGTCAAAGCGTACGCTAAGACGTATGCATCAATTGAATCCACCAGCGCAGAACAAAAGACCTATAGCGTAAAAATTAATGGCTTCACAACAGGAAACTTTGTGATTTCAAGTGGCGACGTGGAATCTGCTGTCGACGCAATCAATCAAGTTTCAGGCTCTACCGGTGTTACAGCCAGCTCTAGTAACAATAAAATTGTTCTTTTTGACAGTGATGGCGATGACATCACTGTCGAAAATTTGCAAACTCTAGATGATTTCTCAGATCTTCGAGTATCGAAACTTGGAGAAGATGGCCTTGTCTCTAATGTTGTTGGTTCTGCAATTGATCTTGGTGTAAGCGGAGGAAACGACAGCACGCGTGTTACCGGTACTTTAAAATTAGTTTCGGCTAATCCGTTTTCATTAGACCAAAAGGCAGCCACGCGTGCTTCAGGAATACTCTTGAATGATGCGGATATTTCTAACGGCGATACGACGCTTACATTTGATGCTGGTCACGGGCTGGCTGTGGGTGCGTCATTTACAATTGCTGGAGAGACGGACGGTCCAACGCACTACGTGACGGGTGTGTCCGGAAACGACATTACTTTTATCCCTGCACTAGTTAATTTACATGGTGTTCAAAACGATGACGCCATTACGATAGGAACAGAAACCCCAGGCTATTATGCGGACGGATCGTCGACCGCAACACTCAAAGATTTAACTCAGATCAGGGTAAACACCGCCGTCACGGCTGGAGACTCTATATCAATCATTGATGCAGCCCTAGATAAGGTCGCTCAGATGAGATCCGACCTCGGTGCCATAGAGAACAGACTCTCCTATACCGTTTCAAACTTAATGAACATCGCTGAGAAAACAGCCGATGCACGATCTCGTTTGGACGATGCGGATTTTGCCCTTGAGTCGGCACGGTTGGCAAAGGCTCAGGTCGTTCAGCAAGCAGGCACGCAAATGCTAGCGCAGGCGAATCAAATGACTCAGCTTGTCTTGGATCTGTTGAGATAAGCGCGGGTAAGGGGAGCTAGGTTATGAGTTTTGAAAACATTATGGGTATCGCGGGTCAAGCGATGGATGCCCAGACCATTCGTATCAATGCGGCAGTATCAAATATCGCTAACGCAGATACGCAAGCGGGTTCCCCCGATGATGCATTTAAGGCCAAGAGAGTCGTTTTTAAAAGCATTCTGGCTTCTGAGGTCAATCAAGAAAGGGGCGATCCCGTGGGTGGTGTAAGAGTCACGGAAATTGCCGAAGACAATAAGCCGGCCCCTGCTATTTACAAGCCCAATCATCCTGACGCCGACGAAGACGGATATATATACACCTCGAATGTCGACGTCATGACCGAAATGGTCGATATCACTGCTGCTTCAAGATCTTATGAAAGCGTGGTGGAGGCGAGTAATACCGCTAAACGGCTAATGATGAGAACGATCGAACTCTTGAAGAAATAAGTCAAAGAGAAATATATGAGTTTTACAAGTATAGATAGTATTCGAACAACGAACGATTTGCTTGCTGAGAAGAATCAGGCGCAAGTTAATCAAGATCTAGATAGGAATGCCTTTTTAAGGCTATTCACTACACAACTGCAAAATCAGAACCCTCTAGATCCCATGGAAAATGAGGCGTTTGTTGCTCAGTTGGCACAATTTTCAACCCTCGAAGCAACAACCCTAATGTCTGACTCCCTGTCTGACTTTGTGAGTTCTCAGCAGTCGGAAAAAATGTTGAGAGGCGCGAACCTACTCGGTAAACAGGTCTTTGCGCCTAATGTTTCCATGTATCAAGCAGGTGGAACAAGGCTCGATGGTGTTATCTCAGTCGACCAGACTTTAGACAATCTGAGGCTGAATGTTATCGATGCTGAGTCGGGCCAGGTCGTCAATCAGATGGATTTAGGTGCGCAGACTCAAGGCAATGTTGAATTTAGCTGGAATGGCGGGAATTTTGATGGCGAAGCCGCTCCCGCAGGCAATTACATATTTAGAGCGGTCGGGTATCAAGGTGATACTACCCAAGAGATCCCTGTTGATTCTCAAACGAGAATCACAGGTGTTTCATGGGATGCCTCGCTCAGTGAAATTTTCGTTGAGATTGAAGACGGGCGTTCAATCGCATTGTCAGAAATTTCACATTTATCAAATTAATTATTGGAGTATTTAGTCTATGTCGTTTTATACCTCACTTACAGGTCTCAAGGCTGCTACCACTGAGCTGGCTCTTACAAGTAACAACATTGCTAACGTGGGTACGAGTGGTTTCAAGAAATCTCGCGCGTCCTTTGGTGACATTTTTGCTACATCTCCACTTCAGAAAGCGAGTTCGGTCGTTGGTCAGGGTGTGTCCTTGAAAGAGGTGAGGCAGGAGTTCAGCCAGGGAAACGTAGAGTTCTCATCTAATACGCTGGACCTTGCGATATCGGGCGAGGGTTTTTTCCCGCTTAAGTCATCAGATGGTCTCACGGATATTTATACACGTAACGGTAGTTTCGTGTTGAACGAACAATTTAATGTGGTGAACTCGTCAGGACAAGCATTGCTAGCAGCGGCGGTCGACTCCTCCGGTAAGGCGGATTTGGAAAAGCTCAGCCGTTTGGCGATTCCTGTATCGACCTCTGGACAAGCAACTGAAACCTCAGAAATTCAGCTGGCTTTGAACTTACCTTCGGACGCGTCTGTAATCGACGTACAATTCAATAGAAACAATCCAGCGACATATAACAAGTCTACTGCACTGAGCGTATATGACAGCGGGGGTAACTCATATCTCGCGACGATTTATTATGTAAAGACAGCAAACGCGACGGCGACATCGCCGACTAACAAATACCAAACGTATGTCTATGTTGGTGATGACCAAGTTAACCCAGCGTTGCAACAAGCCACAGACGACAACAGTGAACGCCTTTACGTGAACAAATACGGTGTGCTGAAGCCGTTCTCTGAAGTAGAAGATTTGTTGGTAAACAGAAAAACGCAGAAGTTTGGCCTAGACGACCTTACTGACGTGCGTACTTCGGTGCCGGCAACTGTTGAGGGCGCAAAACTGCCCAACGACCTTACTGCTGATCAGGGTTACAACTTTCAAACGAATACCGGTGAAGGACAAAACTTTACCTCCGCGCAACTCAAGAATTTCATGACCGTTGACGTGGAAAACAGCGGTAACCCTGTGACCGTCGATCTATCGTCGCTCGCGGCTAACAATAAAGCCTACACGGGTGTCGAGATTGCGAGTTTTATTGAAAGTCAGCTGAACACGAAGTTTGGTGACGAACGCTATTTTGATCTTTCGACGGCGACTAACCGAAATTTCAAGGTGGATTTTACGACTGGGGGTGCGAGCACGGTAGCTTCAATCGATCTAGGTGTTGTTTTTGATACTGAAGCAAAAAGGCTAAATGCTACAACGGAACAGGTAGTTGCGGCGATTCAAGCGAAACTTGATTCAGCAGTAAATGTCGTTGAGGGTGCAAATACAGGTGGACTAGGCGCAGGTAAAGTAAATGTTTCTTACGATTATGCTTCGCGTGAATTTAAGTTCTTGCCAACTATTTCGTCAGACACGGTAGAGCTGGGTTCAGACGGGAGCAATAGTCTTTTCGGTACAACGAGTACCTTCGAACCAGTGACTGCTAACGGCTCATATGGCCAAACTGTCACACCCAACGGTGAGTTGCAACGTGTCGCGAGTGAACAGCGCTACGGAATCAAAGTTGAATATGACGGCGCCCAACAGACTTTTTCTTTCTCATCAGGCACGACAGGCGATACCTCGCGGGTTGACGTGAATTTTGATGTGCCAGTATTTGATGCGACAACCGGTGCGCCAGTGGGCACAACAGATGCTGAAGGTAACTTTGTGCTACAGGCGAACGCAGCGAGTGCTACTTTCGCCGGATTTGCTGACGGTGGGTTGTACTCTGAATTACCCTCGGCAGACGCGGTTCGCGGTGTCGTTTCTTTACCTGCCGTGACTCAGGGTTCGTCTATTGCGGTGAACGTGAACAACAACTTCTCGGTAGACGCATCTAACAATACATTCGTTGTATCGGTCGATGACGTGAAAGGCACGTTGGTGTTACCGACAAGCTCTGGTTATACATTAGACAGTTTTATTGTCGAATTAGAAAAGGGGATCAATCAACTGGCGGCTGAAAACGGCAGTAAAGTTTCGGGTGTTAACGTTGTTTACGACCCTGAAACTAACGGTCTTACCTTCACCTCCGGCACCACGGGCACAGACTCGTTTATTAAGGTGTCTGGCTCGGCAACTTGGGGGCTCGCCAATATCGGGTCTGGCCGTGGTACAACGACGACCTGGATTAAGCCAACACAGTCCGCAGATGTTGTAAACGGTGTAGCGGTTAACAAATACATAGACGAATTTGGTGTTGAAACGGCGAGCGCCGACGGATTTTCGACGTTACCTGAGTGGTCACCTATTTACTTGGACAAGGGTGAGTTGACCTTTGATACATCAGGTAACTTGGTTTCACCCACCGGTGGTGCGCAGTTGGATACGGTGTTCTTGGCAGGTGGTCGTGGTGCATTGAACCTGAGCATTGACTACACGGGTACAACGCAGTTTTCACAAGCTTTCGCCGTCAAGTCGCAGTCTCAAGATGGTACACCAGAAGGTGACCTGGTTGGTGTCGACATCGGTGATGATGGTCTGGTTGTTGCATCCTATTCGAATGGTTCGCAGAACTCTCTTGGAAAGATTGTGTTAGTGACCTTCCCGAGTAACGAGGGTCTGCGTCAAAACGGAGACAGTTCCTATTTGGCTTCTGCCAAGTCGGGAGCAGCGACCTTCGGTGAAGCAGGTACAGCCGGATTCGGTACGATTAGAGCCGGTGCACGTGAGCGGTCAAACGTCGATCTAACGACAGAGCTGGTGGGTTTAATCACAGCTCAGAGAAACTTTCAGGCAAATGCCAAGGCGATTGAAACCTCGTCAGCATTAACTTCCACCATTATTAATATCAGAGCCTAATTCTTTTAGGCTTAAAGAGATTTGATGTATGGACAAAGGAATATACGTAGCGTTGGGCTCTCTTAAAGCCGACAAAGTGAAACAGGGCAACGCGATTCATGACGTGGCTAACGTTTCAACGGTCGGATTTAAGAAAGCATTTGAAGCGAAAGTGACTACTTACAGAGTAGATATCCCTGAGACTCTTACGTCGAGATATTTTAGAACAGCTGACTATATAGGCAAAGTAAACCTCGAGGCTGGTACTCGTATTGCGACGGATAACGACCTTGACATATTTATAGAAGGGCAGGGTGTGATGGGGGTCTTTAAAGACTCTGGAGAATTGGCTTTTACCAGAAGGGGAGATTTGAGAATCGACGCTGAGGGTCGAATGGTCAATGGAGAAAATAGAATTGTTGCATCGGACGCCGGTGGCGACATCATCCTTGAACCTGGATTTCTATACAAGATTTCTAAAGAGGGTGTGATCTACGGTACTAACCCCGAGGAAGAGGTCGCTGAAGAGGTTGAATTCGGCCGATTATTGCTCAGAGATGCTAGCAACGTGGACTTGGAAAAGATGGAAGATGGTTTGTTCAAAGTTGTAGGCGAACCGCCAGGGGATTTTGCCGGCGGTGACAATACGATCTATGTGACGGATCGTGCCCTAGAGGGGAGTTCGGTCAAAACTTTCGAAATCCTGGCTCAAATGATTGAGCTGGAAAGATCATATGAAATGAAAATTAATATTGTGAAAACCCTATCAGAACTCGGCGAGAGTTCTAATTCATTAATGAGAGTTACGTAAGGATAAGCATATGGATGCTTCACTATGGGTTGCTAAAACTGGTTTGAATGCGCAGCAGACACGAATGACTGTGATTTCAAATAATCTAGCCAACGTCAACACTACTGGGTTTAAGAGAGATCGCCCGGTTTTTGAAGATCTGCTTTATCAGAATATTCGTCAAGCAGGTGGTCAAACGGGTGCGGACACGAATGCCGCGACCGGTTTTATGTTAGGTACCGGTACTCGAATTGTTGCCACGGAAAAAATTCAAAGCCAGGGCAATATGATGTCCACTGAAAACGCTTTGGATCTGGCGGTTGAAGGTCCAGGATTTTTCCAGATCGTCCAACCGGACGGCACCATCGCATATACCAGAGACGGCGGTTTTAAATTATCTCAAGAAGGCGAACTTGTGACGCCCTCAGGATTACTGTTGCAGCCCCAGATTCTGGTGCCCGCAGAAGCGGCTTCAATCACGATCGGTACTGATGGAATCGTGAGTGCAGAGCTTGCTAATGGTGGTGGAAATCAGCAGTTAGGTCAGATTCAGATAGCCCGCTTTATTAATGGCGCTGGTTTAGAAGCAATGGGACAGAACTTGTTCAGAGAGACCACGGCAAGTGGTGCTCCCTTGATCCTCGTGCCCGGTGAACAGGGCGCGGGTGAGATTGCACAAGGCATGCTTGAAGCTTCGAACGTTAATGTTGTCGAAGAATTGGTCAACATGATTGAAACGCAAAGAGCGTATGAAATTAATAGTAAAGCGATTAGCTCTGTTGATTCCATGCTCAGATTCTTGAACCAGAATTTATAAGGTTAGGCCTAATGTCTATTTTTCATTTGCTGTCGTTTGTGTTTGTTTTTGTGCTTGCGGGTTGTAGCAGTGCGGGACCTGAAAACTCCGGATATGAGTCTTCCCTGGCAAAAGCAATGCCGGTCTTTAATTACGAAGAGCGACCCAAAACCGGGTCGATCTTTACGGATCAGGCATCGAGCAGATCCTTTGGTTTTCGAAGAAGGTTTGCGTTAGGAGACATTATAACGGTCGTGCTGGATGAAAGTACGCAGGCGCAAAGAAGCAGTGGCATTAACACAAGTAAAGAGGTGACTAATTCTCCGCTGAGCCAGTTGCAAAAAGTTTTTGGTAATAGTTTGCCAATAAATTCCTCGAGGACAACGCAGATAAAGCGAGGCTTGAAAGCGCTCGACTTCGGTGATTTAAAACGGTCCGACAAGGGTGTTGGAACAGCGGATCAAGCGGCGAGTTTAAGCGGTGCAATCGCAGTGATAGTGACCCACTTGATGCCGAACGGGAGCATGTTTATAGAGGGTAAAAAAGAGCTAGTGCTTAGCGAAGGCAGTGAGGAGATTTTCATCAGCGGCATCATCACGCCGAAAGATATTCAACCGGATAACACCGTGCTTTCTTCGAGGATTGCGCAAGCCAATATCGCTTACAGAGGCAAGGGCGACCTAGCAGATGTAGCTACAGCCAATTGGGGCTCGAGGTTCTTTAACAAATTATGGCCATTTTAATCATGAATATTAGATCGTTGCTGTGTATTTTCGCTTTGATTTTTACTCAAGAAGCGGCTGCAGATCGTATCAAGGACCTCACCAGCGTTGCCGGCGTTCGATCGAACCAATTGATTGGATACGGTTTGGTGGTGGGTCTTGGTGGAACTGGCGATAGAGATAAAATCAGTTTTACTGCCCAGAGTTTGAAAACGACTTTGGATAGGCTCGGGGTCGACGTTGATGGTCCGATCTCTAACTACGATCTGTATCAACGGGGTGTTGCCAGCTTAGCTTACGATAAAACCAAATTAGATAACGTGGCATCAGTTATTGTGACAGCGACGCTGCCGCCATTTGCGAAGCCAGGCCAAGTCATAGACGTCAACGTTGCGGCCATCGGGCTTGCTTCGAGTTTGAGAGGTGGCAATCTCATATTGACAGAGCTGCGCGGTGCGGATGGGGAGATTTACGGGTTAGCACAAGGGTCTCTGACTGTTTCTGGATTAGAGGTTTCGGCTGCAGGTTCCGAGATCACCGTTGGCGTGCCGACGGCTGGTCGGATTCCAGGCGGAGCCATTATCGAAAGGGAAGTTGAAACGCCCTTTGGTGATGACGAATATTTGGTGCTGTATTGTAATCAAAACGATTTTACGACGGCAACAGCGATATCTGACGTCATTAATGAACAATTCGGAGATGGCACGGCGACCGCAGTGGATGGCACCTCGATCGCTGTGATGGCACCTGAAACCTTAGGTGCGCGAGTCTCTTTTCTTAGCTTAGTCGAGAACCTTGAAGTGATACCGGGAGAACCAAAAGCCCGGGTCGTCGTGAATTCTCGTACAGGCACTGTCGTCATTAACAGGACTGTGAGGGTGACAGCTGCCGCTGTGACCCACGGGCAGTTATCTGTCACGGTTTCAGCAACAAATGAAGTAAGCCAACCACCAGCCGGCCTCTTGGGCGGTGGAGAAGGCGAGACTGTGCCTATTCAGAACGCAGAAATCACGGTGGCAGAAGAAGCCAGACCGATGTTTGTTTTTCAACCCGGAGTCAACCTTAGAGATATTGTTGATGCGGTCAATCAAGTAGGTGCAACCCCTTCATCCTTAATTGCAATTCTCGATGCGCTTAAGAGCTCAGGTAGCTTAAGAGCCGAATTAATCGTCTTGTAGGGTGGTGTTTTTATGAGTAGCCCAATTTCCTCCAGTTTTGACAACGCCGCGCTAGCGCAGTTGAAATTTGACGCCAAGATCGATCCTAAGGCCGAGGCAAAACAGGTCAGCAGGCAGTTTGAAGCGATATTTATTAATCAACTCTTGCAGTCCATGCGAAAGGCAACCATTAAGTCTGACTTATTCCAATCGGACGCCAATAAAACCTATGAGTCAATGTTCGATCAGGAGATCGCGAATCAAATCTCCAGCGGACAGGGAATCGGCTTAGCGCAAGAAATCGAAAGACAATTGTTTGATATGCAATTGGGTAGATCGCAGAAACCGTCCGCTACCGATGCGGTAAACAAGTTGCCAAATAATGCCTTAGATGCTTACAGAGCATCTTCATTACCCATGCCTTTACCCGGTAAATCTAGATGACGGATTTACTTTCAATTGGGGCCAATGCGCTTAAGACAAATCAGTCAGCGCTCGCTATTGTTAGTAATAACATTGCTAACGTAAATACGGAAGGCTACGTTCGGCAGGAACTCGACATTAAAGAAAACCTGCCAACGAAAGCTGGACTGGTTTACGTTGGCTCGGGCGCGGTTGCGACCGGTGTTAGGCGCGCCTACGATAGTTTCGTAGAGTCATCTGTTCGGTCTAGTGTGAGTGACCTTGCGGCGCAATCTCCCCTAATTGATTACTCAAATCGAATGATCGACATCTTGGGTGATCAGAGCGCAAGCCTTACGCCCGCTTTGGATGAATTCTTTGATGGGATTAAAGAATTAAGTCTGGATCCGTCTTCGGAACTCCGTCGAGATACAGCGCTTTCCAATGCGAAAGGTTTAGCCAGTCGATTTAACGAATTGGGCCATCAATTACAGCTGATTGATGACGAAACTAAAAATCAGCTCAGCTATAAAGTGAGTGAATTTAACGCGTTAACAGATCAACTGGCGGTCATAAATCAAAAGCTTGTAAGACAATCTGATCTTAAGCGACAACCTCCAGATTTGCTCAATTCTCGAGACCAAGTGCTTGTCGAGTTATCGAAACGCTTTCGTGTTTCAGTAGAGCAAGCTGCTAACGGCATGGTCTCTGTTACTGTTGGAAAAAATGCCAATGGCGTAAAAGTTGTTGATGGAGGCTCGGCCAAACAAATGGGGGTTGAGTATAAGACCGCTACTTCTCCTGCTGAAGCTACTTTAGTGCTGGACGCCTACGGTGATCGCCAGGATCTTAGTGGTTTAACTGGCGCGGGAGGTGAGATAGGCGGATTGCTGCAATTTAGATCCAGCGTATTGGCGCCCTCGATGAATAATTTGAATTTGTTAGCAGCAACGGTTTCGAACGAAGTGAATTCAGCGCTGTCTGGCGGTATGGATTTATATGGTGATAAAGGTGGTCCCTTATTTGATACGCCACTTGTTTTTTCGGCAGACGTAAAAAATACCGCTTCAAACCCAGGTGTTTCGATTCAAGTAACGGAAAAGAGACCTGAGAATAGTCACAGTTTGGAATTGATCTTTGATAAAAAAAATGACCGTTGGCTGATTAACGATCAAAGTACTGGTCTCAAGTTTGTAAGTCCTAACGCTAGGCAAATGAGCATCAATGGGCTTCGCATTGGGATATCAGGTGATATTCAAGATGGCGATAGAATTACCATCGGTGCCACTTCCTCCGCTGCAGAGAGCATGCGAGTTGTGATGACAGACCCTAACAGGTTGGCAGCGGGGGATTTATACGGCATGACGTTTGGTGCTGAAAATTCGGGTTCAGCTCGAGCTTCGGTGGAGTTTGCGCAACAAACCCCGGCATCGCTGGTCAAGCCGATACAAGAAACGCTGGTAAATAATCTTAATCCTGCCGCAGCGGTAAGTATCAATCCTAATAACTTTCAGCCACTGGTTTCTATTCCTGCTGGCACGAGCAACGTGACGTTAACGCTGTCGAAGGAATACCCTGCAGATGTAGAAATGCAGGTGTTCACCCGAGAAGGACAGCATCTATTTGGTTCGGCAGGTATCGCTGACAGCCAGCTCTCGCTAATGTTGAGCGAGAATAACGGCTTTGGCGCAGGTGCGAGTTACTCGGCTCAACATTTGAATGCTGACCAAGGTTATATGGGTAAGCCCTGGCGCATAGGCGCTGTAAGCCAATCGCTATCCGAATTGAATGAACAAGGCGCTGCAATTGTAAAACAAGAAGCGGTTATTCAGTCTAGTGCTTTGCCCGCAAGAACTAACAGCACAGGGTCTACTCTAAACATTGTTGATCAAGCTGATCTAAAGCTGAACGGCAAGGCTTTGTCGGCATTGCCGCTGGCAGACGATACGCCGCTTACCTCAGCTGCCGTCGTGAGTTGGTTAAATACAAACATCTCAACCCATGGTTTAGCTTTGGTTGCCAAAGCTGAAAATGTAATAGACATATCTCGACAAGATATAGATTTCAATGCGAGTTCACTTTCAATTAACGAAACGGACATAAACCTTCCGTCGCCTATGAATTCACTAGTTGATCTGGCGAATGCGATTAATCAGTCAACCAGCGACACGAATGTTGAAGCCGTTATAGGCGTCAATAACTCCCTCAGGTTGCAAAATACTGCTGGCAATGAAGCGGCTAGTATTGAGTTTGATTCTCCTGCAAGTGTCTTTAAAAGTCTTGCCGGAGAAGTCAGAGCCGCAATAAAAATAGAAGCGACCAGGACAGGTGGGGATAGTAGCCAAAAAGAAGTTGCCTTAACGCTATCGAGTCAAGGGACTAGCTCAGATCTAGCCGCTTTAGGTTTTTCAAGTTCTCTGTATATAGACGATACCTTGTCGGAGGATCTTATCGTGTTTGCCACAGGCGCAACGAGTGCGTCTGCCACCTTAGCTGCCGATTATTCCGCTGGAGAAGTCGACCCATTGGCGTTGAGAAATAGAATTACGCATTTTGAGTTTATCAGTGATACCCAGTATCAAATCAAGGACGATGCTACGGGGACCGTTTTGGCGACTCGTGATTATTTGTCGGGTCAAGATTTGCAATATCAGTCGATAAGAATGCAGATGGAAGGTGAACCCAAGAAGGGCGATACCTTTAGCGTAGATGGAAATCGAAGCGGCCTCGGAAGTAACGAGAATGCGCTAAGACTGACCGCTCTCGAATCAAAAAAGGTGTTTGGTGCTAGCCAAAATTTCCATGACGGATATCTTTCTATATTAACGACCGCGGGTAACACCTCGAGACTTGCTGAAGTGGCTGAACAGGCGCTTGAAATTGTCCATGATCAGGCGGTGCGAGCAAAAGACGAGAAATCGGGGGTGAACCTGGACGAGGAGGCTGCCAACTTAATTAGGTATCAACAGGCTTACCAAGCTTCTGCGAGATTAATGCAAACAGCAAACCAATTGTTTGACGCACTACTGAGGATATGAGGTAAGCGATGAAAATTTCAAGTTCCTATTTGTATAACAAATCGTTGCAAAATATACAGACTGCTCAGAGTGATGTGGCAAAGACCCGTGAACAGATTGCGACTGGAAAAAGTTTAGTCCGTCCAAGCGATGACACCAGTAAATTGCGTAATATCGAGACGTTGGAGTCTCATGTCAGGAAGCTAGATTCTTTTGATCGTAATGCGGCTTATCTAGAAGACCGATACGGCCTTGAAGAAACTGTATTGACCTCGGCGAATGACATCATCATTAGAGTCAAAGAATTGGCAATCCAGGCGGCGAACGATACCTTGTCCGTGTCGGATCGAGACATTATCGCGGTTGAGGTCAGCAGTTTAAGGGACGAAATGATATCAATCGCGAACACGAGAGATGTTGAAGGCAACTATATTTTTGGCGGAAGTAAGACTGATACGGCCGCTTTTGTTAAGAGCGACGTCACTGGAAAGGTAAGTTATCAAGGGGATAATAGGGAATCTAGCGTTGCAATTAGTAGTACAAGAACAGTAACGAAAAACAGGGACGGCACAACAATATTTCAGACAGCGCCCAGACAGGAGCAAACTTTTGCCCTAGGTGGGTTAGGCGGTGCGAGTGACCCAACCGGTGATTTTAACTTTAAAGTTGGGTCTGCCGTGATCGAATTTTCAGTCTCTGCTGATGATAGACCTGAGACTGTCAAGGCGGCAATAGAGCAATCTCTTGAGTCCTCCGGGATATCTGGCACAGCGCAAGCTGTAACCTTGAATGGTGCTACAAGTTATAGTGTCACCTTGACCGGTGTAAATTCTAATGCGAGCAACGGCGTTCCGGTGACAGCATCGTCGCCAGGTTCCAACCCGCTGACAGTGACTTTACGTGATTCAGAAACCCAGAGTGTTGGTTTCTTTGATGTGCTAGGTGACCTAGTATCCGCGCTATCGGACAATAAGCGCGGCGAGATTGGCAGGGCTGTGAGTGAATTAAGTTCGCTGCAAGATAGGCTTTCGATGAATGTTGGTCAGGTGGGTTCGAGTCTTAACAACCTAGAGCGGCAGATTGATATAAACGCTTCAACCCGATTAAGAATCGATGAGTTGCTTTCAACAGAGCGAGATCTTGATTACGCGAAGGCCGTGACAGAATTCAATGCTGAGATGGTGAGGCTAGAGGCGACGCAGGCTAGTTTTGCTAAAATCGCGCAACTCTCCCTGTTTGAATACCTCTAGTAGGGTGTCTGCTTTAGCGCATCAGCGGATTGTTCACTGATATGACTAGGGGAAGGCAGACGAATGTTTTCTATTGGCTCTAACAAGGTCTTGACGGCTTTTTCAAGTTCCTCAACGAGCACAATGAGCTCTTCAAAATCCTCCGCGAACGGAAGTTTTAAGTTGCTCTGAAGTGTTTCTTCAATATAAGCAAACAGGTCATCCAAATGACTGACGATGCTTGGGACAGGCACGGATGATAAATTCGTATACAGCAATCGAGACAGATTGATCGCATGTTTAGTCGAGGGTGTGCATCGTGCTAGGTTGAGATTTTTAGCTTGCTTTCGAGCGGTTTTCAGACTGTGCGTTAAAGACTGAAAAAGAAACGCCATTTCTTGGTTTTTTTCTGATCCGAACTTCTCAATATCAGTTTTTAATTTACTTATATGATGCATAATCTTGAAACCGGATTCCCTCAGACACTTAATCGGTAATTCGAGAATTTTCTTTAGGTTTTTAAGTGACAGAACAGTTCCGATAGGATGATTCTAAGCATTTCTCAGCTAATGCTTCGATTTCCAAGATAACATTATCGTCGATTTGGAATTTAATGAACTCAGCCAGGTTTTCAGCGTCTCTGTAGCCATTTAGTGAAGCGATTCTTGCCCACAAAAATGCTGTCTTGAGATCAATATTGCTGTCGGACTCAAATATTGAACCGAAATCAGCAAACGTATTCTTTTCTTCTTTTTTTCCCTCGCCAGATGCAAGCATGTAGGCAAACATGAATTGTCCATTGATATCTCCAAGCTCGGCAGCCTGTTGGAAATGCACACGTGCTCTTATCGGGTTCTTCTGCGTATCATTCCCCTCATAGTAGATCAAGCCTAGCATGTAGTGAGAAGGGCCCAGGTTTTGGCCTGAGGCCTTGGTAAACCAGCGTTTGGCGATTGTCATGTTTTGTTCGACGCCATATCCTCGGTAGTTGAGCATGCCAAGATTATGTTGCGCCTCTGGCAGGTCTTGGTTTGCGGACCTTGTATACCAACCGATTGCCGTAGCGTAGTTTCGTTTTACCCCAAATCCTTTTTCGTAGAGAAAGCCGATATTGTTTTGGGCCTCAGCGATGCCCTGTTCTGCCATTGGTTTAAATGCTCTGAACGCGGTTGAATAGTGTTGTCTGTCGATGGCGTTTAGTCCCGCGACAAAAGCCTCTGCGTAAACCATTGGAACCGACGACATAAGCCAAAAGATAATGATGCCGCTAATTGTTTGTTGTCTACGCATTGTTTTTGTGATCCTCAGTATTAGATGTTGGCGGGCTGATCAGATCTTAAGGAATCCTCGATATCGAGAATCTTTTTAAATAGATCGCCTTCATTAATTGCGCCTTTTAATTTGCTTCCCTCGAGTATAGGGATACTTTCCCCGACAAATTCTGAAGCGACTTCCAAGGCCTCAGTGAGCGGTTGGCTGCTGGTCAGGTGTAGTGGGTCTCGGTCTAGGCTATCAAGATAATTGGTTTCTTCCAAAAGATCATGAATTGACAACTTTCCAACCAAATTTTGTTGATCGTCAATAATATAAGCTTCTGTCATCTGGTGAGTCTTTAGAGACTTCAAAATTGTGTCTGAATCTGTCTCCGGAGAGAAACTCAAGTAGTCGCTACTCTCTAGTTCGCCGACAGATATTTGTGTCATATGGATATATTCTCGGCCTCGCCTCAGATCTACGCCTCGATCTAATAGCTGCCTATCAAAAAATGAAAGACCAAATAACTTGTAGGTGATCGAAGAAGACAGCGTGACGGACAACAGCGCCATAAGCCCAAATTCGTAAGAGCCGGTCAATTCAACAACAATGAGTACGACGGTGATCGGCGCGCCGATCACCGATGAACCCACCGCAGCCATCGACGCAATGCTGATAATACTAATATAGTCTGCAGGCAGTCCAATTTTGATAAGGAGGCCTGATAAGACGCCGCCTAGCGCTGCGCCGATAAATAGTGCTGGGCCAAAAACGCCACCAAAGAAACCAAAACCGATACACATCGATGTCATTAGTATTTTACCGAACAGGATCAGTAGTAGAAACTCGATGCTGAAGGTGGCGTTAATTATTTGGTTAATTTGCGTGCCACCTAAGCCCAAGACCTCGGGAATAAACGTGCCGATTGTTCCTCCGACAAGTGCGGTGAAGAGGATGAGAGAGGTGAAACTGAATTTGGAGCTAGCAGAAACACTTTGAAATTTTCTCAAAGTCACCATGTACAGTATGGCTGCCGCGGAGCATAGCGGCGCAAAAATAATGACAAATGGCACCACCGATGCAAGTTCAAGCTCGGGCGTTGGGACATTGAAAGCCAGATTAGACCCGAAGAGGTATTGGTTAAATGCGGAAGCGACAATGGCCGAGACCGAGATTGGTGCTACCGCACCGATAGAAAATCGTCTTAGTAGTGCTTCGTGGGCGAAGATAATGCCTGCGATGGGTGCATTGAAACCGGCCGAAATTGCCGCTGCGACGCCACAGGCAATGAGCACGTCTTTTGAAATGTTTGTCTTTGTTAGCTTAGAAATGAGGGTTGAAAGGGTCGCGCCAAAATGAACCAAAGGACCGTATTGGCCAACAGATGCACCGCCGCCGGCAGAAATAAATGCGGCGAGCGTGGAGCCGATACCTATCTTTATGTCAACGCCAATTTTAGGCTGCTGTAACGCATAGATGCTATCCGCGGGTCCGGACCATTTCGTGACGCCTAATGTTTTGCGAACTAATATGATCAACAACGCGGCAGTTAGCATCGTGGGTATTGGCAATAAGGAAAAGCTTTGCCCGGAGACGGTGATGACAAACCCCTCGGTTGCCTCTTGAAAGCTCAATAGGTAGCGAGCGCCTTCCACAAAGAGCTGGGCTGTTACTGCAACCAGTACACCGATAATGATGGCAAAAAATGCTTGAGCAATAAGTACTGAAAAGAACTCTTTACGGGGCATTTGATCTATCCTTATTTTTATCTTTTATTTTTTATCTTCGGTTCGAATCCAAGGCAGTCTCTGCCGTCAGAAGACTTCACTTCAATACTCGGTAGAACGCTGGATTTAAATCCCAGCTTTTTGCATTGATAGCGAAAATTGCGGTCCCAGCTGATTTCAAAGTGGCGACAATCCCAACAATTAACTTTCGGTGCATCTGGGCTAGCCATCAAGCCTTTCTATCCCTGTTGAATATATGTTGAGACTCTTCAACAAACTTTTCTATTTGTTCTTCAGACATGCTTAGATTTCGGCCAACTTTCCTAATAGCAGTCAGTTCTTCATCGGTAATCAGTCCATCCTCAAGTGCATCTTGAATCGTGTCTTCAAGCGCCTCCCGCCTGCGCCGCATTTGCTCTGAAAAAGCGGAAGCAAGTATCCCTGATGGTAGTGCAACCATGCCGATACCCAGAATGGTAACGAGCGATCCTAATATTTGTCCTGTTAGCGATATAGGGTAAACATCGCCATATCCAACAGTGGTCAGTGCTGCCACAGCCCACCACATGGCTTGAGGAATTGACCCAAAACTATTCGGTTGAATATCTCGCTCAACCAAATAAAGCGCAGAAGCGGCGAGTGTGAGCATCACCATCATGATGAAAAAAATACCCGTAAGACTTTTTCTCTCTTCGTGTAAAACGGTCAATAGAAGTTCAAATGATGAGAAGTATCGAGTCAATTTAAATACACGCAATAGACGTAATAATCTTAAGAATCTGAGATCTAGACCTGGGAAGAGAACCTGCAACAGCGATGGCAAGAAAGCCAGAAGGTCAACGATGGCCAGTGGCGTAGAAGCATATCTTAACCGTTTGCGGGTTGCGCTCTCTTGATCGTTGGTATCGGAGGTGCTTTCTACCGAAGTCCACAGGCGAAGTGCGTATTCGATTGCAAAAA
>ERZ1046367.385-NODE-385-length-31747-cov-4.762842_pt1 | contig 31747 bp, 28 predicted proteins | sample MGYA00383091_ERZ1046367 | MGnify/ENA primary metagenome ERZ1046367 (study PRJEB29581, sample SAMEA5548361) | metagenome | biome: marine; feature: coastal; material: water | depth 50 m | study: Short-term variability in the microbial, nano- and picoplankton... | reverse complement strand
TTTTTAAATCATAATACACCCCGAAGGCAGTCCATAAACAGCATCTGTACAGCCATTTATTTAAGAGAACATATATCATGTTATAAAGATAAATAAAAAACCCTTCAATTAAGAAGGGTTTTAAGGTGGTCTCACAAGGGCTCGAACCTTGGACCCTCTGATTATGAGTCAGATGCTCTAACCAACTGAGCTATGAGACCAAATTAGGCTGCAATATTACTACTTATTTTAGTTCTCCGCAAGAAAATTAATTCTATTTAGCAATGTCTTGACATAGCTCAATAAGCACCCCATTACAGGATTTTGGATGTAAAAAAGCAACAAGTTTATTATCTGCTCCATGCTTAGGGCTTTCGTTTAAAACTTGAAATCCTTCCTTTTTTAAACGCTCTATTTCCTTGTAAATGTCGAAAACCTCAAAAGCGATATGGTGAATGCCTTCACCGCGCTTGGCTATAAATTTACCTATCGGACTATCGGAATCTGTTGCTTCAAGTAATTCTATTTTTTGATCGCCAATCATAAAAAAAGAAGTGTTAACACCCTCACTAACAACTGATTCAATCTTGTACTGTGGTTTGCCAAATAAAGTCTCAAAGAGTTTATTTGAATCCTTAAGGTTTTTCACAGCGATGCCAATATGTTCAATTTTATTCATCATGTTACAAATTTAGTTTAATTGCATTACCTTTTAAAGAATACCAATCAAAATGTCTTATTTTTGCAGTATGGAAAGTAACCGTCAAAAAAAAATAGCTTCAGTTTTACAAGAAGATTTAGTTAATGTTCTACAAAGCGCAGCTCGTAGTGGTCAACTTGGAGTAATTATTTCTGTGACTAAAGTTAATGTAACTGTTGATCTTTCCATTGCAAAAGTATACTTAAGTATATTTCCTACCGATAAACGCGACACGCTCATAGAAGGCATCAAGTCTAATACTAGTATTATTAAGCATGAATTGGCACAGCGAACTCGTCATCAGCTACGACGCATGCCAGAATTACAATTTTACATAGATGACTCACTAGAATATATTGATCACATAGAGCAATCCCTTAAAGGATTGGAAAACCCTATGAACAGTCCAGACTTATTAGATAAACGAAAAAAAAAATAGTTGAATGTTTCCTTCTACATTGCGAAACGCTATTTGTTTTCTAAAAGCAAAAATAATGCGATTAATTACATGACCATTATAGCCGCAATTGGTGTGGTTGTGGGGTCTGCTGCCCTACTTGTAGTTCTTTCAGGATTTGCTGGCTTAAAGGACTTTAGTTTACAATTTTCATCTATCGTTGATCCTGATTTAAAAATAACCCCTCGAACAGGTAAAACCATACGTTTAAAATCAAACGCATTAGCTCAAATTAATGAGATAAATAGTGTTGTTTCGTATTCTAAGATTGTAGAAGAACGTGCTGTTCTTGTTTCAGATAACAAACGGCAAATAATCACCCTCAAAGGTGTTGATTCTCTATATCCTCAAAACACCATCAACAGTATCACATCACTAGGCTCTTGGATGACTCCTGGTTCACGTCAAATTGTGGCTGGCTGGGGTGTCGCAAGTAACCTCTCCTTTGGCGTCATGGATTATGGAAAAATACTAAAGCTGTACACACCAAAACCTGGAAAGGGTCAGATTACTTCAGAAAAGGAAGCTTTTAATAAAATTTCAACAGCTAATATTGGTATTTTTGAAATTAATGAAGACCTAGATCATGACATGGTTTATGCTGATATTGACATGGTAAGCGCCTTATTGAATTATCCGGAAGACACTGTAAGCTCCCTAGAACTAATATTAAACTCTGATGACTCTCTTGACGAAGTACGTGACAAGCTTTATGGCATATTTGGAAACAACATCACCATAAAAACCAAAGAACAACTCAATGGGGCACTTCATAAAATGCTTAATACCGAAAACCTTGCTGTGTACCTCATTTTTACATTGGTACTAATTATTGCATTATTCAATGTGGTAGGCTCTATAATTATGATGATTTTAGATAAAAAAAATGACATAACAACACTTTTTAACCTGGGCCTTACTGCCAAAGAAATTCGTCAAATTTTCTTTTTCCAAGGAAGTATAATGAGCTTGTTGGGTGGCTTAATCGGTATCATATTAGCCATAATGCTAGTTAGTTTACAAAAAAGTTTTGGATTAATAATGATTACAAGTACACTGTCTTATCCAGTTACGCTGAAAATATTCAATATTATAATTGTATTTATCACTATCGCGACATTAGGTCTGCTCGCCTCAAAATTAGCTTCAATACGGATTTCCAAATCACTGACAAGGCAATAGTCCTTATAGCACAAATTCATGATCTCCGAATTTTTCTTGCACCTCATCAAAGGCGGCAAAAACGTCTTTAGAAGCGTCACTAGTAACCATTTTCATTCGGTATTCTTTAAAGTGTGGAATCCCTTTAAAGTAATTCGTATAATGTCGCCTGGTTTCGAACACCCCTAAAATCTCACCTTTCCAGGCAATCGCCATTTCTAAATGTCTTCGGGCTGCCTCAACACGCTCAGGCATAGATACGGGCGGTAAGTGAGTCCCATTTTTAAAATAATGCTTTACTTGTTTGAAAAACCACGGATTTCCAATTGTGGCTCGTCCAATCATTGCGCCGTCTAAACCATACCTATCACGCATTAATACGGCTTTTTCAGGTGAATCTACATCACCATTACCAAAAACAGGGATGTGCATTCTTGAATTATTTTTTACCGCAGCAATAAGGTCCCAATTGGCATCGCCTTTATACATTTGAGCGCGTGTCCGACCATGAATTGCAATAGCTTTACATCCAACATCTTGCAATCTTTCTGCAACCTCGACAATTTTTATTGAGCTGTGGTCCCAACCCAAACGGGTTTTTACAGTAACTGGAAGTTTCGTCCGCTTCACTATCTCAGCAGTCAGTTTTTCCATAAGACAAATGTCTTTTAATATCCCTGCTCCAGCCCCCTTGCTAACTACTTTTTTAACCGGACAACCAAAGTTAATGTCAATTATATCTGGATTAGATTTTTCAACAATGTCTATAGTTCGAAGCATGCTATCCAGGTTGGCTCCAAAAATTTGAATTCCAACAGGGCGTTCCTTCTCATAAATATCTAGTTTCATAACACTTTTAGCTGCGTTACGAATTAACCCTTCGCTAGATACGAACTCTGTGTAAACCACATCAGCTCCCTGCTCTTTACAAAGAGCTCTAAACGGTGGGTCACTTACATCTTCCATAGGTGCTAAAAGCAGTGGAAAATCAGAAAGTTCTATGTTGTCTATTTTTACCAAAGGACTTGTTTTTAGGCAAAATTACATCTTTTTAAGGAAAACACATAAGTGAGTTCGACAGTGTTTAAAAGAGACGTAACCTTAATTATGAATAATTTTTTTTATCAACAAAGAACCGTTATTTAAAATCAGTTTTACCGTATAAACACCGTGAGCATAAGGGCTCATATCTATACGACTACCTCTTCCTCTGTACAAAAACGTTCCTTTTTCATCAAAGATTTCAACAGTGTTCACATGATCATCCTTAATTTCTAATGTGTGTTGAACTGGGTTAGGATACACCATGTTCTGATACTGTTCAGAACCTCCTTGAAGAGATAGCACCGAATCCTCAATGATTAACTCAATAACCTTTGCATTATCAGATAAATTTCCAAAGGCAAAAGACTCTGAAGTAATATAATAAACTGTATTAGTTTTATAAGCAACACTCTCAATTTGCTCAAAGCTTAAACTTTCTGATAGAGATATAAAGGTGTTAGTTCCAGATAAAATATCGACATCCTCAATACTCTCACAAAACCATACAAAGGGCTGCAAAGTAGGGTTCGAATATCCGACCAACAATAACTGATTTGTATTATCGTCGTAAGTCGCTCCAGTAATTAAACCATTCGCGTTTAATTCTGTTTCTAAAGGAGAAATAACATATGTTCCCGGTGTTTTTGGAAGCACATAAGCACTTGTAGTGCCAGAAACCCAGTTCTTGCTTAACAATACTAAACTTGAAGCGTCCCAAGAAACAAGTGCTTCGGCATCCCATGTGGTATTCTGAGGATTGGATGTGAAATCAATCTGATTAGCATAAGTAAAGCTAATGATTTCAGCAGTGACTACATTCGAGCTTTGATAATCGCTTTTACTGATTTTATAAACTTTCAAATCTGTTCGATCACCGCTATTATTACCAAAATCACCAATATAAATACTAGAATCGTCCTGAGCCATGTCTTCCCAATCCACATTAGTTGCGCCAATAATAGTAATTACTCTAGTAACTAACTCAGTTTCTAAATCCAATTCATATAACACATTGTTGTTCCCGGAATCGTTGTGGGTAATAAGCTTGTTGTTATAAAAAATAGTCCCAGAAGATTCACTTAACTCGTTGGGTAATGCAAATTGCTCAGTGACTGAAAACACTTGTGCGTCAAGACTACTCAGGCTAAAAAATATAATCAAAAACCTAACAATGTGCCTAATAACTATCATGGGGTGCTTCTATCTCAACTAAAACCTCATTTAAACGATTAAACACTTCGTAAGGCGCATTATACCCGAAAAAATAAAATCGTTTTTGATGAACAATACCATGCTTTTCGAGAGCTAAGGTTAATTTGTCTTTGAAAGATTTAATTTTATTGTCATTTGCCCAGCCGCTAAAACTAATGGCCGCCATTGTTTTTGCTGGCTCTTCTTTAAAAACAATGTTAGATTGATTCGGTTTTGGTAAATCTTCTTTTTTTATTTCTTTTGGCACCATAAACATCATGGTCACAGAATCTCCTATAGACATAGAAACAGGTGAGGTCATTGCAATTTTTTCCTCCGACTCGTTTCCTCCAAAAATATAACCTGCTAATATTGAAAAACCCTGACTAGAAGCTGTTTTATAGTCACTCGAAGTTAACTTAACTGACGTAAACAAAGTTGGCTCGTATTCTCTAACTTCAAAATTATCATAAACCTCAACCGTTTTGTAAGGATATTTTTGAATCCCTCGTTGACTAAAAAATCCAAATATTTGGACCGCTATAATAACCGTAAGAATAACTCCAATGATAATAAAAATAACTTTCATCGTGGCTGCAGTAAATTTCACATGTTATGCTTTTGTCCTTAGAACCCATAAGCTATATCCTCCTAATAATAGCTCTCCAAGGCATCCAAATATAAATAAAATGGATGGCATTCCATCAAGTATCATGCTGAGTACTCTTCCTAAAGCTAAGCCAAGCATAAAAAAAACATTAGAAGTTAGGGCTGCCTTAAAATATAGAGATTTAAAAAGTCCTAATAACCACAGCACCGCAAAAGCCAAGTACAAACCCATTACAGCTTTTAATAAACTGCTATCATCTAAGGTATCTGGATAGATTTCAAAGTATTCGAAAGGAAAAAAACCGTAAACAAAAGATACTGGGATTACAATAAAACAAGAAACTAGTAATGAAGCTTTATTGATAATCAGTTTATTCATAATTGAGCCCTAAAATGAAATATCAAAAATTACTTCTTTACCGTCGCGCAACACTAACACTTTAGACTTATTCCCTTTTTCAAATACAGACAAAGCCCTCATATAGCTCATCATGTCAACCACTGTACTGTCTCCTAATTTCACAACAACATCCCCTTTTTGTAATCCTGCCTTTTGAGCAGGTTTGTCGTCGCTCACACCATCAATACGCATCCCTTTGCCATCAAACAAATAGTCTGGAACTACGCCAAGCCCCACTTTAAATCGAGGAGTTTCCTCTGACTCGTTTTTTGTTTTTCTAAAACTGAGTTTTCCGTTGCTGTCGAGGTCTGTAATAATATCAAAAATATAATCAGAGATCATATTCATGCCTTCATAATTAAGCTTAGACGCATCATCTCCAGGTTTATGGTAATCCTCGTGCTGACCTGTAAAGAAATGTAAAACAGGTACATCTCCTAGATAAAATGATGTGTGATCTGAAGGCCCAATACCTGACTCGTTTTCTACTAATTTAAAAAATTGATTGTTTGCTGTAAGAGCTTGCTTAAACCTTGGAGAGGTGCCAACGCCATAAACAGCTAAAGTGCTATCTGCATTCATTTTACCAACCATGTCCATATTAATCATGTAGTTCATTTTGGCCACATCTATAGTGGCATTTTTGACAAAATAATTAGATCCTAACAACCCCATTTCTTCTCCTGAAAAGGCAATGAATAAATAATTATTATTAACATTAGTGGCGCGTAGTTTACTGGCTAAATTTAACATTAAAGCAACCCCACTTGCGTTATCGTCTGCACCGTTGTGAATCGCCTTCTCATCGCCTCTAAACAAAGAACCTTCTCCTCCGTATCCTAAATGATCGTAATGAGCCCCGATAACAATAGTTTGATCACTTTTGTTATCAATAAAACCTAATACATTGCGACCTACTATTGTGCTATCACTCGATACTTCTGTAAACTTGACGTCTTCATGTGGATTAGTTTTGGGTTTAAAATTAAACATTTGAATATAGCCATCCGTTCCTTTAGGTTCTAAATCAAGTTCTTGAAACCTCTGTACTAAATATGCAGCGGCAGCTTTTTCTCCCTCGGTGCCTGTTTGACGACCTTCAAGTTTGTCATCAGCAAGAAAAGTGACATCTTCTAGAATTTTATTTTGGGTAGTGTGTTCTTGTTTGCAGCCTAGTAGCGACAAAAAAAGAACGAGTAGCGATATTTTTTTCATGATTTATGTGTTATTTTTGCGCAAAATTAGGTATTAATTGCCATTTAGAAACATAATTATGAGGAAAACCATATCACTTTTAACACTTGTTGTACTAATAACCGTGTCATGTAAATCTGAAAAAAAAGGAGAAAACGATGCTTACACAGGGGCAACAAAATGGGTAGACTCTTTGATTTATCCTGAAGAAACACATTTTAAATCTATCAAGCAAATCACCTTTGGCGGTGACAATGCTGAAGCTTACTGGAGCTTTGATGATTCCCAAATTATATTCCAATCTAACAACAAAGAATGGGGGGTTGAATGTGATCAAATGTTTTTAATGAATCGTGATGAGGTTTTTGACACAAGTATGCCCCCTATGATAAGTACCGGAAAAGGACGCACGACTTGTGCCTATTTTTTACCAAATAACAAACAGTTTGTGTATGGTTCAACACATTTAGGTGGTGATGAATGCCCAGACGCACCTCTTCGTAGAGAGGGAAAATATGTTTGGCCTATCTATGAAAGCTATGATATTTTTGTAGCAGATTTAGATGGTAATATCACAAATCAGCTAACGACCGAGCCCGGATATGATGCAGAAGCGACAGTATCTCCACAAGGTGACCGTATTGTTTTCACCTCCATGAGAACTGGTGATTTAGAATTGTTTACTATGAATATTGATGGTAGTGATGTGAAACAAGTCACCCATGAATTAGGTTACGATGGTGGTGCTTTTTTCTCACCTGACGGAACGCAGCTTATTTTTAGATCGTCAAGACCAAAAACAGTAAGTGAAATAAAAGAATATCAAGATTTGCTAGCAGAAGGATTGGTGCAGCCAACAGAAATGGAATTGTACATCTGTAATGCCGATGGTTCAAATTTACGCCAACTAACCAATCTTGGAAATGCTAATTGGAGCCCCTTCTTCCACCCTAGTGGTAAAAAAATATTATTTTCTTCAAACTTTGAGGCAGAACGAGGATTTCCATTTAACCTCTATCTTATAGATTTAGACGGTAAAAACTTAGAGCGGGTGACTCATGGAGAAACTTTTGATGCGTTCCCTGTATTTTCAAACGATGGAAAACACCTCTTGTTTTCATCTAATAGAAATAATGGTGGTGGTCGAGACACTAACTTATTTCTTGCGGAATGGCAAGATTAATCTAAACAACTAATTTTTAAGCCTGTCACGTTCTGCCTTTTGACTTGTGCGTTGATTAGTTTTTAGCGCAGTGTTGCCAAACCTGTATCTAAATCCTAATTTAACGTAGCGTGTGTCAAGATCATTATATATGCGGCTACGTTGGTCTAAAAAGCTTAAACTTCTAGCGTAATCTTGCTTGTTAAACAAATCACTAACAGATAAAGAGATTACGGCATTATCTTTAAGTAAAGTTTTCGACATTGTTAAATAGGTGTCCCAGCGTTCACGACTCGTCTGAAGTCCATATACATTCTCGCCTAAATAAACAACGGATAATGTGGCTGTTAAGCTCTTGTCCTTAAGGAGCGACACATTGTTTGTTAAATCTGTATAATTAGACCACTGGCTAAGTTGTATCGTTGATCCAGAAAAACTGTTCGTGTCTCGAATTTTATAAATGGAAGTACCAAGTGACAAAAACCACCTTGTCGTGATATTTAAATAAGCTTCAAAATCAAAGCCAATTTCTTCAGTACTGTCGATATTTATGGGTGTATAAATAATCACATTATCTAGATTATCTTGAAGAGGTAATTCAAAAAAATTATTTTTATACCGTTTATAGTAAGCCTCAAAGGTAAAGGTGTCTCCAAGGCTTGTCCCAAAAACATATTTATCATTAAAAACAGGTTTTAAATCTGGATTACCTGTTACAATCGTATTATCATTGAGATAATACACAAATGGATTGAGATTTCTGTAATCAGGACGTTCAATGCTTCTCTTATAGGTTATATAGGTGCTTATTTTATCTGATATTTGATAACCAATATTTATGGTTGGGAAAAATTCGAGATAATCTTGTTTGCTATTGCTGTTATTTGAAGAAAGCCCTTTGATGTTTGTTTGTTCAGCACGTATTCCTGCGCTTATATTTATAGTCTTAAAATTATAGCTATAGTCAATAAAAGCAGCATACACGTCTTCATTGTAATTGAAATTATTTGTATTATTTGTGTTTAATATTTCCTCGTTATTGATGATGTCATTCTGTAAAATGCCACTAGATGTTTGTACGTTTGACCATTTCACTCCAGTAGCTAACAGTATCTCATCGCTTAAATTGATAGCATACTCTAATTGAGTAGTAAAAATTTCTGTGTCTTGTTCCGCAAGCACATTAAATGCTGTCTGCTCTAAGATAATCAAGCTGCTCTGTGAGTATTTACTACTAACGTCTTGTTGTCTTTGATAGTCGTAATTCGTGTAATGAATATTTGCAGCTATTCTTGAAGCATCGTTAGCATTATAGACATAATCTAAGTCAATTCCGGTATTAAATTTAGTGTCTCTTGAAATACTTTTTGAATCAATGCGATTAATGTTGCTGTCAGCTGACTGAATGGCTGTGTAGCCTCGAGCAAGATATTTGAAATAAGGTAAAAATTGAGTATTAGCAGACAAGTTAAGGCTGCTTTTTTTATTAAAATCGTAATCAATGTTTAAAGATGCGTTGTGGGTTTCAGACCACGTATTTCTATTAAAATTAGTAACCCATTCTTCATTGGGGTAATAAATATGTTCTTTATCAATACGATTGTCCTTCTTTGTAGTGTAATTATAGTTTAAAAAAACGTTTATTTTTCGCGCTTTTAAATATTGAGATATACCCATGTTATACTTTGGAAATACTCCTTGTGTGTAATTACTAAAAAGACTACCATTATATCCAGAAATGAGATTTTTTGACATCTTGATGTTTAGAACCACACTATTATCAGCATCATATTTTGCGGATGGATTAGTGATTACTTCTACAGATTGAATATTTGATGCGGGTGTGCTTTGAAGTAATTCAATCAATTCAGGTGACGACAAATGTACTCTACGATCATTAATATAAACTACAGGAGAGGTGTTTTGAACCAAAATAGTGTCATCTAAAACTAGCACGCTCGGAGTACTTCTTAAAACTTCAACAAGATTTCCTTGGCTCAATGCTGTATTCTCTACCTTAAAAACTAAACGGTCTGGCTCACGTTTTAATATTGGTTTTACAAAAAAAAGCTCTACTTCCTCAAGGTTCTCTAAAGACGCTGTTATCCGTAATTGTAAATCATCTAGGTTCTCAGTAAGCTCGATATTTTGGTAAACCTCCTTGTAGCCAATAAAACTTGCATTTAAAAGGTATTTATTAGGTTTTAATTTATCTATTTTAAACAATCCCTTGTCGTCGGAAGACGTTCCAGTAACCACCGTTGAATCTTGTGGGTTCAGAACTAAAATATTTGCAAATGCAACCGGCTCATTTTTTTCATCATTAATAACACCAGATAACTCATATGATTGGGCATTTATTGATGTAATAAAACCTAAAAAAACAGTTATAAATAAGTAGATTTTGACATTCATGCAATAGCAATATGTTGCAAACATAAAACATTTCAATTACTTAAATTTACGGTAAAACCATAAATTGAACTTCTTACTGCGCTTAATAAGTAAACGACTCTTTCAAATGTCTTAATTTTATGTATTTTTGCGCTTCGGTATTACATGCCTAATATTGCTTGAATGAAAAAGATAAGAAACTTCTGTATCATCGCCCATATTGACCATGGCAAAAGCACCCTGGCCGATCGCTTATTAGAATTTACCGGTTCTGTTACCGATCGAGAGAAACAGGATCAATTACTGGACAGTATGGATCTTGAAAGAGAACGCGGAATCACGATTAAGTCTCATGCTATTCAAATGGAGTACCAGTATGGTGGAGACGTCTACACTTTAAACCTTATTGACACCCCTGGTCATGTGGATTTTTCATACGAAGTTTCGCGATCTATCGCAGCGTGTGAAGGTGCGTTACTTATTGTGGATGCTGCACAAAGTATTCAGGCTCAAACAATTTCAAACTTATACTTAGCCTTAGAAAATGATTTAGAAATAATTCCTGTTCTTAACAAGGTTGATTTACCGAGTGCAAATCCAGAAGAGGTAACTGACGATATTGTTGACTTGCTTGGCTGTGATCCTACCGAAGTGATTCCGGCTAGTGCAAAAACAGGTATTGGTATTGAAAGTATTTTAAGTGCTATTATTGAACGTATTCCTTCACCAGAAGGGTCCTTAGATGAGCCGCTACAAGCCCTAATCTTTGATTCTGTTTACAACCCTTTTCGTGGAGTAGAAACCTATTTTCGTGTCATTAATGGAGCAATAAAAAAGGGACAGCACATAAAATTTATTGCCACTGGGCAAACATATTTTGCTGACGAAGTTGGAACGCTGAAACTTAAACAATTTCCAAGAAAAGAAATTAAAGCTGGAGATGTTGGTTATGTCATTACGGGAATTAAAGAAGCTAAAGAAGTGAAAGTTGGGGACACCATCACTGACGCAAAAACACCAACCACAAATGCTATTGCAGGCTTTGAAGACGTAAAACCAATGGTTTTTGCTGGTATATATCCTGTAGACACTGAAGATTATGAGGAGCTTCGAAACTCTATGGAGAAACTTCAATTAAACGATGCCTCCTTGGTCTTTGCTCCGGAAAGTTCTGCAGCCCTTGGGTTTGGTTTTCGATGTGGTTTTCTTGGGATGTTGCACATGGAGATTATTCAAGAGCGTCTTGAGCGTGAGTTTAATATGACTGTAATCACAACGGTTCCCAATGTAAGCTACTATGCTTTTACCAGAAAAGATCCAGATAATGTCATTATTGTAAACAATCCATCAGACCTTCCGGATCCTTCAACACTAGATCATGTTGAAGAGCCTTTTATCAAAGCTACCATTATTACAAAAGCAGATTTTGTGGGTAATGTTATGAGTTTGTGTATAGAAAAACGTGGAATGATTACAAACCAAACGTATTTAACGCCTGAACGAGTTGAATTAAGCTTTGATATGCCTTTGGCAGAAATCGTGTTTGATTTTTATGATCGTTTAAAAACTGTATCAAAAGGCTACGCCTCGTTTGACTACCATCCAATTGGTATGAAGACGTCAAAATTGGTTCGTGTAGATATCCTGTTAAATGCCCAGCCTGTTGATGCTTTGTCTGCTTTAATTCATGCTGAAAATGCACACAAAATTGGGAAAAAGATAACTGAAAAACTAAAAGAATTAATTCCACGTCAGCAATTTGATATTCCAATACAAGCAGCTATAGGGGCTAAAATTATCGCCAGAGAAACAACAAAAGCATTACGAAAAGACGTTACAGCAAAATGTTATGGTGGTGATATTTCTAGAAAACGAAAGCTGCTTGAAAAACAGAAAAAAGGAAAAAAACGTATGCGACAAGTTGGAAGTGTCGAAATTCCACAAGCCGCTTTTATGGCTGTCCTAAAATTAAACGACTAAGAAAAATTATAAAACTTTAGTTAATAAGCTTTCCTAGATAAACTAATTTAGTGTCTGAAGCTATCTGGTCGACCTCTTTGTTAAACAAATGAATAATTTGAAGTTCTCCATCACTATGTTTAATAAACAATGGGATGATTTCTTTATCCTTGTTCGCTAATTTAATGAAATTAAAATAGTGGTTTGAATCCTTTAAAGTGAGTTCGTGAATCGTAGGAAACTTAAGAGTTACTTCAGTAAGCGTATTAAAATCGTCTGTTTGACTAAATAAATCTTCTACAAGGGTGTTCTGACCGTCAAACATGTCTCCTTTTGCAACTAATCTAAAGGACCCATTTTCTCCAAATTGTTTCGAAAACTTATTAATAGCGAATTTATTAATATCCGTATTTCCTGTTAATGCTAACAGGTAACCAATATCATTTAATTCTATATTATCTTTTAAGGTATCAGAATAAATATCTGTCGCAAATGCATCCAATCCCAAGGAAAGAGCTTCCTGAATGTTGTTTTGATTACTATCAATCAACACAACATGTCTGCCATTTTCTGCTAAATATTTAGCTATAATACGTGATACTTTTGCAGCACCAATAATTAAAATTCCATTAGATTTTGTTAAAAACACACCTACAACTTTTGCAAATAATCTCGCTGTGGTAGCGTTTAATAAAACTGTTCCAAGAACAATCATAAAAACCAACGGTGTAATATATTCGGAGCCTTCAACGCCTTCAATTATTAGTTTACTACCAAAAAGTGAGGCAATACCAGCAGCAACAATTCCACGAGGTCCAACCCAACTAATAAAAAGTTTTTCCTTAAGTTCTAAATTAGAATTTGTTGTACTGAGAAATACGGCTAATGGACGAACAATAAAAACAACCGAAACAAATAGTATAACCGTCTTCCAATTGTACAATAAATAAAGATCATCAATATTAATATTAGCAGACAACAAGATGAAAAGGATTGAAATCAACAACACACTTAACGATTCTTTAAAATATAACAATTCTTTAAGGTTATTAAGTTTTCCGTTTCCTAAGACCATTCCCATAACGACAACGGCAAGCAAACCGGACTCATGCGCAAAAACTTCAGATTGAACAAACACAAGTAATACAGCAGACAAGGCCACGACATTTAATAGGTAATGTGGTATTAGTTTTTTATTGATTACAAATGCTAATGCGTGCGCAAACGTAAAACCAAATGTGATTCCAAATAATAATATTTTACCAAACTCTATAAAAGCTGTTTTCGTAAATCCTCTACCACCCCCAACACTAATGAATTCAAAGACTAAAACCGCCACCAGCGCTCCAATCGGGTCAATGAGTATACCTTCCCATTTTAACACCGTGGAAACATCTTTTTTTAAAGGAATATTTCTTAATATCGGCGTAATAACTGTTGGTCCTGTGACAATAATTAATCCTGAAAACAAAAAAGAAATTTCCCAGCTTAAACGAAAAATAAAATGAGCTAAAACACCAGCTAATAAAAAAGTAATCGCCGAACCAACTGTAATTAATTTTGTAATGACGGGGCCTACATGCTTTATCTCTGAACGCTTAAGTGTTAGCCCTCCCTCAAAAAGTATAATGCTAATAGCAAGGGATACAAAATAATACAGTGATTCTCCGGGAAAAAGGCCGTATTCACCATTCCAAACTGGTTCGATCCATTTAGAGCCATCTTCGCTTAAAAATTCTGCAGCAATTGGGCCAACTAATAGACCTATGAGTATGAGTGGGAGTATTGCTGGAATTTTAAAACGCCAAGCAACCCATTGAGCTAAAATACCTAAAATAATAATTCCTGCTAATTCGAGCATTAAACTAAATTAAATTGACATTAATAATACATAATATTAATAATTCTACCCGAATAATTAAAATTTTTTGCTCTTTCCAAAAAACATTATCTTTCATCACCATTTTATATAGTATAAAAGTTTGCTAACAAAACCCTTCAAAAAAATAGGTATTGGTGTTACTTTCTCTCCAAACCTTAAAGCTAATGTTTATGAAGCATCAAGACTCGCGTTGATGTTTCACTCGAATTTAGTACTAATCCATGTTGGAGAAAAATCTGATGACAGCGAATCTGCATTTTTAAAAATACTAAACCCTTTTATTCAAAAAGGTTTAGTATTTGAAATTATTTTTAAACCGGGAGACCCCGTGAGCGCAATTCTCTCTGCAGCAAAAGAAAATAGTATTGATTTACTAATTTTAGGAGCGCTTAAGCGAGAAAACTTTTTAAAATACTATGTGGGTTCAATTGCTAGAAAAATTACAAGACAAGCACAGTGTTCTGTATTACTTTTAATTGGTCCATCTGTTGAGCAGCAACCTTATAAAAATGTTGTGGTTAACGGTTTAAAAGACCCAAAAACGAAACAAACTATTGAGATTGCCTACTATGTTACTCATCAGCTAAAATCTGAAAAAATCACAATTGTTGAGGAAATAGAACAAGATGAGGTTGATGTTAAGGTTGATGATGATAAGACGCTGCGAAAAGCTAATATTGTCAAAGAACGTATTAAACTGAGAGAGGCGTCAAGAATTAAGAAAATCATGGATAAAATACCTCATGAATACACGGCAAATATTATCACAAAATCACAGCCTATTTTTGGTAAACAAGGCTACTCTATTGGACATTACGCTCAAATTGTTCGAGCAGACCTTTTAATAATGAACGCCCCATCTAAAATGACTTTTTGGGATCGATTATTCCCACATGATATCGAACACATTTTAACAGAATTACCAACAGATGTTTTAATAATTCAATGAGTAAAAAAACAACGCATTTTTCAACATTATTAAAAGGTCTTCCAAAAAACATCTTCTCTGGTTTTGTTGTAAGCCTTATTGCTTTACCTCTTGGGTTAGGACTTGCTATGGCAAGTGATGCCCCTCCAATTGCTGGAATTATTGCAGCTGTTATTGGTGGTTTAATTGTTTCTATTTTAGGGGGTAGCTATGTTACTATTTCTGGGCCGGGAAATGGATTGGTTGGTGTATTACTTGTGGCGATTTCAGTTTTAGGACTTGAAAGTGCGTACGCAGCTATAATATTCTCAGGATTATTAATGGTAATACTCGGGTTTTTAAGGCTTGGCAAGCTTGCTGATTTTTTTCCATCTTCAGCAATTCAAGGAATGTTGGCCGCAATAGGATTGATCATTCTTGGAAAGCAATTTCACATCATGCTTGCTAATAAAATAACTCGAGAGGGAACTATAGATTATTTACTAGAAATACCTAACACCATTAACAAGGTTTTTCAGCTAACAGACTCAGGATTGATATACGCTGCAATTGTGGGGTTATTAAGTTTTAGCATCATGGTGTTTTATCCGAAAATACGAAACAAATACTTACAACTAATACCTGCCCCAATGTGGATTGTCATCTTATCCATAAGTTTTAGTTATTACTTTGAATTAATTGCTCAAAAACCCAATCCTATAGATGCGAGTTATATGATTTCAGGCATTCCAAATATTAACACTATCATATCTGAAATTCCAATTATAGATTTTAGTAAAATCGGGACATTGGCGTTTTGGTCAAGTGTTTTAGCGCTAACACTTATTGCTAGTATTGAATCTTTATTGAGTATTAAAGCTGTTGATAAGCTTGATCCTGAAAAAAGAAGATCTAACGTAAATCGTGATTTAAAAGCATTAGGACTAGCTTCAGTGGCCAGTGGGTTTCTTGGTGGTCTAAATGTAGTCACTGTAATTGCAAGGAGTTCTGTAAACGTCAACAACGGAGGAAGTAATCGTTCGTCTAACTTTTTTCATGCTTTTTTTCTAATCCTTTTTATTGTGCTCTTTAGCTTTGAATTACAGCGAATTCCATTACCTGCGTTAATGGCTATTCTTGTCTTCACGGGATACAAACTAGCCGCTCCAGAAACAATCAAAAAGATCTTTTTAATCGGAAAAGAACAATTAATTATCTTTTCTGTAACTCTTTTTGTGACTTTAAAAATCGGATTAATAACAGGTATTTTATCTGGAGTTTTTATCACTCTCTTTATACACGCTTTATTAAATAAAGGTTTTGCATTATTTGTCAGAAACTTATTAAAACCTAACGTTTTGATGTTTAAGGAAGATGAAGGAGATAACTACTATGTTAGTGTAAAGCATTTTTGTAGTTTTTTAAATTATTATAAACTAAAGGAAAAACTTGATGCTATTCCTGAAAATCAAAGTGTTATTGTTGACTTTTCTTTGTGTCAATTTGTTGACCACACGGTAATGGAAAATCTTAATAATTATCAAGAGCTATTTACTAAGCGCCATGGAAGCTTCGAAGTTGTTGGACTTGACCTACACGACACTGATTCAAAACATCCATTTGCATTAAGGCGCTTGTTGCCAGTTCCAAACGTTATTAAAAAAAGTCTAACTAAAAGACAGACTGCTATAGAAAATTTTGCCAATGACTACACTTTAAACTACAATGCAAAAAAACAACCTGACGTTTACTACCTAAATGATTTCTTATTTTTTCAAACTAAAAAAATAAACCACCTCTACAATCATTTGTCAAGTAACGAAAAGGATATTGCGCTTTTTGACATTGAATTTTCTGAAGGAGAATTTATTGCTAAAGAAGTTGTTAGATCAACAATGGTTTATATTAATTTGAACAAAAATATCCCAAAATTTACTTTAGATAAAGAAGGTTTCTTAGAAAAAGTATATGCTCTAGCTGGGTCTAAAGAAGTGCCTATTGAAAATCATCAAGACTTTTCAAAGCGGTTTTATTTACTTGGAGAAGACACAGAGGCAATTCGTTTATTTTTTAATAAAACCATTACACATTTCTTTGAAAGTAATCCTTATTATCACATTGAGAGCAAAGGAAGTGCTATTTTAATTTTTGGTAAGGAGCGTTTAGCTAGTATCACTGAAATCAAGGCAATTTTTGATTTTGGTAAGCGTTTAAAAAATACTATCTCTAAATAATTTCTTAAGTTTTTTTCGTTCTATCATCATTTTATTACTTTGCATTACTATGAAATTATACCCAATAAATGCCGGAAATTTTAAGCTTGATGGAGGGGCTATGTTTGGAGTTGTTCCTAAGTCTATTTGGAATAAAACAAACCCAGCAGACGCAAACAATATGATTGATATTGCCGCACGGTGTTTACTTGTTGAAAACGGAAACAAACTCACTTTAATTGATACCGGAATGGGAAACAAACAAAGTGATAAATTTTTTAGTTATTACCATCTTTGGGGTAATGATACTCTTGAAGCTTCATTAAAAACAGCTGGTTTTCACAGGGACGACATTACTGATGTCTTTATGACGCATTTACATTTTGATCATTGTGGTGGTGGTGTTCAGTGGAATTCCGACAAAACAGATTTTGAAACTGTTTTTAAAAATGCTAATTATTGGAGTAACAAGAATCATTGGAATTGGGCAACAAAACCTAATAAACGTGAAAAAGCCTCCTTTCTAAAAGAAAATATTTCACCCATTGAAGCTAGTGGACAACTAAAGTTTTTATCGCTTTCATCATCAAAAATTCTAAGTTCAACAGAATTAGATTTTAATATATTTCTTGCAGATGGGCACACTGAAAAACAAATGATTCCAATGATTGAATATCAAAATAAAACCATTTGTTTTATGGCTGATTTACTCCCAACCGTTGGGCACTTACCTGTACCGTTTGTCATGGGTTACGACACAAGGCCATTAATAACCCTTGATGAAAAAGAAGGATTTTTAAAGTTAGCCGCTGACAACAACTATTACCTGTTTTTAGAGCACGATGCACATCACCCAATTATCACGGTAAAACACACAGAAAAAGGAGTACGGCTATCTAAAGTTTTTCAAATTGAAGAATTGTTTTAAAATCTAAAAAAAATCACTGTATATATTGCATTAATAAAAGCTAAAAAATTATCAAATTAACTATGATGAAAATATTATTATCTAAAACCTTATATCTGTGTGCCTTTTTATGGTATAACTTCGGAATATCTCAAAATAATACTTACTGGCAGCAACAAGCAGACTATAAGATGATTATTGACATGAATGTTGAAACTTTTCAATATAAAGGTAATCAACACTTAACATACACTAATAATTCGCCTGACACACTAACACGGGTATATTACCACCTTTACTTAAATGCTTTTCAGCCTGGAAGTAACATGGATGTGCGTTTACAACAGATAAAGGATCCTGATAAGCGAATGGTAAACAATATAGGCACAAATGACAATCCAATATATGAAAGTAGAATAAGTCAATTATCACCAAATGAAATCGGCTATTTAAACGTCACCTCTTTGACTCAAAATGGTGTTCCGCTTATTTATAATATTGTTGACACGGTATTAGAAGTTGACCTAGCAACTCCTATTCAACCAGGTGAACAAACCACCTTTGATATGGTGTTTAACGCACAATTACCTGTTCAAATTAGAAGAAATGGACGAAATAACCGAGAGGGTGTGGCTATATCAATGGCACAATGGTATCCAAAAATAGCTGAATATGATTTTGAAGGGTGGCACGCTGATGCTTACATTGCTAGAGAATTTCATGGTGTTTGGGGTAACTTTGATGTGAAAATATCTATTGATAAAGATTACATTATTGGCGGTACGGGATATTTACAAAATCCTGAAGATATAGGTCACGGCTACGGAAGCAAAACAAACAACACGGGTAATGATAAATTAACATGGCATTTCAAAGCGCCAATGGTACATGATTTTACTTGGGCAGCTGACCCAAATTATATTCATGATAAATTACAGGTTAAAAATGGTCCCTTGCTTCATTTTTTTTATAAGAATAATCCAGAAACCAAGGACAACTGGAAAGCACTACAGCCGGTAGCGGCAGAGCTAATGTTTTATTTTAGTGATGCTATTGGAGCATACCCTTATAAACAATACTCCATTATTCAGGGAGGAGATGGGGGTATGGAATACGGAATGTGTACATTAATCACTGGAGGTAGAAGCTTAAGGGGTTTAATTGGAGTAACTTCACACGAGATGGCGCACTCTTGGTTTCAATTTTTGTTAGCCACTAACGAGTCCAAACATGAATGGATGGACGAAGGCTTCACAAGTTACATTAGCACATCTGCAATGAATGATGTCATGAAATTAAATCGTAAAAACCCACACTTAAGTTCTTATAATCGCTATATCGCCCTTGCGAATTCTGGTGATGAACAACCACTAACAACGCATGCTGATCGTTATAACATAAATAGCGCCTACAGTACTTCAGCTTACAGTAAGGGCGCTGTCTTCTTAGCACAACTTGGTTATATTATTGGAAAAGACAACTTAACAAAAACTATTAAAAAATATTTTACTGATTTTGCATTTAAACATCCCACACCAAATGCTATTATTAGAACTGCTGAAAAAGTATCTGGATTAGAATTAGATTGGTATTTAACAGATTTTGGACAGACAACTAACACCATTGACTATAGTATTAAAACAGTTAATGGCCTGAATGAAATGACCGAAATCACCTTAGAAAGAAAACAATTGATGCCAATGCCAATTGATTTGACGGTGAATTATCTTGATGGGTCATCAGATAACTTCTATATTCCGTTAGAAATGATGAGAGGAGAAAAGCCAGTTAACGGTCGTGCTATAGCATTAGCAGATTGGCCATGGGTTAATCCTTATTACACGTTTTCTATAGACGTAAAAAAAGATTTCATTGCTTCTATCGTCATAGATCCAAGTGAACACATGGCAGATACTAATAAAAGTGATAACACCATTTCTTTTGATCAATCTGAAAATAAAAAACAATAGCTTTTCTGTCTATAAAGCATTCATAATCTTTGTGATATGTTTACTTTTGTTTTAAACATGAAAGCATCCTTCTCAAATATTGAAAAACTTAAAAGTAAGGCGATAATTGATGCGCTTTTCACAAACGGGAGCTCAATTAGCTGTTTTCCGTTACGGTTTGTGTACCTACAAAAAGACTTCCCAGAAAATATTACTCTTAAATGCGGTGTTTCGGTTAGTAAAAAGAAGTTTAAACGCGCGGTAGATCGTAACAGAATAAAAAGACTAATGAGAGAAGCCTACCGACTAAACAAAAACACCTTTATTGATAAAATTCCATCACAACAAGCATTAATGATTTTGTATATTGGTAAAGACATGCCCTCAAGCGCACAAATTAACCAAGCAATGTCGGCACTATTTCAAAAGTTTATCAAAACAACTTGTTAGCAACTTCAAACTCATGAATATTTCTAAAAAAAACAAACTTATTATTCCTATCGTTGCTCTGGTTTTGCTAATTACCACCTCTGCTTATAAAAACGATTTTTTTGAAATTGCTAAACAAATAGAAATATTTACAACCTTATATAAGGAAATAAATATGAATTATGTAGATGAGACCAGCCCAAGTGATTTAATGAACGTAGCTATCAAAAATATGTTATCTGAATTAGATCCGTATACCGTCTTTTTTAACGAACAGGATGTTGAAGCGTCTAGAATTAACAGCACTGGAGATTACACAGGAATAGGTGCTACAATTAAAACTCTAAAAGATCGGCTAATTGTTATTGAACCCTTTAAAGATTATCCTGCTGACAGAGCAGGACTTAAAGCAGGAGACGAAATCCTAAAAGTAGACAATATAGTCGTAGCTGACTTTCAAAACGACGCTGGTGAATTGCTTCAGGGTTCTGCAGGATCAAAAGTTTCTGTCACCTATCGTAGACAAGGTGAAATTAAATCAGTACCCATTACCAGACAAGAGGTTGCTGTCAAAGCAGTCCCCTTATATAAAATGGTAAATAAAACCATTGGTTATGTCGCTTTGGCTAAATTTACAAGAACGGCTTCTCAGGAAGTTAAAAATGCTGTTTCTTACCTTAAAGCTGAAGGAGCAGAACAACTTGTGTTTGATTTAAGAGGAAACCCAGGAGGACTTTTAATTGAAGCTATAAATATTGTAAACTTATTTGTTCCAAAGAATGAAGTTATTGTTACAACAAAATCAAAAGTTGATAAATATAATAAGACCTATAAGACAAGAAATGAGCCTCTTGATATCCAAATTCCACTTGTTGTTTTAATTGACGGTGGTAGCGCCTCAGCAAGTGAAATCGTTTCTGGCTCATTACAAGATTTAGATCGTGCTGTTATTATTGGCTCTAGAAGTTTTGGGAAAGGGCTAGTACAGCGTCCAAAACCTTTAAGCTACGGTACACAACTAAAAGTAACTATTTCAAGATATTTTACACCGTCTGGTCGTTGTATTCAAGCACTAGACTATAAAAAAAGAGATGAAAATGGACAAGCAATCCGGGTCAGAGAAGAAAATTATAACTCTTTTAAAACAAAAAACGGTAGAGCTGTTTTTGATGGTGGTGGTGTTATGCCAGATATAGAACTAACAGAATCAGAGATTTCGGAATTTACAAAAGACATAATTAAACAAAACTTTGTATTTAATTATGCGACTAATTATTACTATGAAAATTCTACTATTGATTTAAACACTTTTAAACTAAACGACGCTGATTTTAGCGATTTTATTGATTATCTCAAACAAAATAATTTTGAGTTTAAAACCAAAACAGAAACAGCGCTTAACAGTGTTATAAAAATAGCTAAAGAAGAAGGTTTTGATGAAGATTTAAGTTCCTCGTATACGGCTATGGTAAAAGATATTAATGCTATAAAAGATCATGAAATTAATAATAATAAATCACAATTATTGGTGCTTCTAGAAAATGAAATTATATTACGCTACTTTTACAGGGAGGGGCTGTACAAGTATTATTTGTCAAATAACAATGAAATTCAAAAAGCTACTGATATTTTATTGGATTTAGATAAATACAACAGTTATTTAAAACCCTAACAATTAACTTACTGCGCATCAAATTTTAAAATGTTATATTTAATTAGTTAACAAAAATACATGTTGCGATTTACTTTCTTTTTTTATGCTTTTTACATCGTTTCATATGCTCAAGAACTACATCATAATGTTTTTTTTGAAACAGATAAATACAATATAATTTCAGAACAAGAAAATTCATTAAACACGTTTATCTCATCTTTAGATAGCTTAACAATTGAAACAATTAAAATATATGGCTATTGTCATGATCGTGGTACAAAACCCTATAATCAACAACTTTCAGAAAATCGAGCAACAGCCATTAAAGATTATCTTTTAGATAGTGAATTTTCAGAAAAACAAATAAAAGTTATTGATGGAAAAGGAGAGCTACCTCTAAATGTTACTGTTAATATTAATAAAATTAGAAAAAAAAATAGACGAGTAGAAATTGTTGTTACTGCAAAATACACCTCTAATAATATTGAAAAACCAACAACTCAAACGATTTTAAAAAAAGGAGTTAAGGTCGGTGATAAAGTTCGTTTAAAAAATATCTATTTTAAAACTGGCTATAGTACCATTATGCCTAGTTCGATACCAACTCTAAAAGAAATTACTGCTATTTTGGTTGAGAAGAAAAATATTTATTTTACAATTGAAGGTCATGTTTGTTGTACTCACGATACTTATGATGCTATTGATAGAAAATCCGGATTACGAAATCTATCTATTTCAAGAGCAAAATTCATCTACACTTTTTTACTACAACAAGGTGTTGAAAAACACCGAATGAAGTATGTTGGGCTTCGAAGAAAACATCCTTTAGGTGGTGATCCAAAACTAGACAGACGTGTTGAATTATTAATCACTTATGTAGGGAAAAGTAATTAATTCTTTATCATCATTATATGTGGAATATTATCTTCTAAATACTCATTTCCCAGTGTATTAAAACCAAGATTTATGTAGAATTGTTTCAAATAAGCTTGAGCAGAGAGTTCTATTACGGAAGTATTAAAGAGATTATTAATAGACGTTATAGCCGCTTTAATAATCTGGTAACCATATTCTTTATTACGGTATTTTACATTAACAACAACTCTGCTGATACTTGCATTTTTAAAATAAACGCCAGGTTTAAAAATTCTAGTATATGCCACAATTTTAGTATTTTTTTTACCTAAAATATGAACTGCATTTATATCTTTTCCATCAATATCTAAATAAGGACATTGTTGTTCAACAACAAATACCTGGCTTCTTAGTTGGAGTAAATTATATAACTCTTCGTTTGTTAATTCTTCATATGTTTTAACCTCTATCTCTAACATCTGTAATTAATCTTGAACAACTAAATTTTTATCATCACATTTTCCGTATTCTGGTTGAATATTAACATGATTAATATCAAATTTACGATTTAATATATCTTCAATTGTGTGTAAAATTTCATCAAACTCTGAGAGTGAAATATCCTCATAAAAATCAATATGTGCTTCAAAATGAGTTTCCATTTCATTTAACTGCCAAACATGAATATGATGTATATTTTTAACAGCTTTTAAATTGATTATTTCTGTAATAATATCATTAACAGGAACTGATTCTGGTGTAAACAACATTAATACTTTAGTTGAGGATTTTAATAAATCATAACCCATCCATATTAAATATAAAGCAATAAAAAAAGTTAAGACACTATCTACCCAAAACACATTGTAAAATTTAATAAGTAAACCACCAACTAATACCGCTATACTTGCCATCATATCAGTAAGTAGATGTAAATACGCACTTTTCATATTCATATTAGTATCAGCATCTTTTTTTAATAAAAGAACACTAAAACCATTACCTAAAATCGCTATTGTAGATAACCATATAACTAATGCAGATTCTATTACTTGTGGGTTTTGAAAACGCTCTACAGCCTCAATAACAAGTAAAATAGCAACAATAATTAAAGTTGAAGAATTTATAAAAGCTGCAAGTATTTCTGCACGTTTATAACCAAATGTTTTATTTAGAGAAGCTTTTTTTTTTGATAATCTATTTGCTATGTAACTAATTATTAAAGAAATAACATCACTAAAATTATGTAAAGCATCACTTAATAGTGCTAAACTTCCTGAAATAATACCACCAAATACTTGAGCTATTGTTATTAAAATATTTAAAAAAATAGATATTAGTAAATTAGTTCCTTTTAGGTTTCCATGTGAGTGATGAGAATGATTATGTGAATGGGAATGACTCATTTAACAAGGTGTTATAGGAATTTTATTTACACGATTTTGATGTCTTCCACCTTCAAATTTAGTTTCTAAAAATGTATTAACTATTTGAAGTGCTTGTGTTATGGAAGTATAACGAGCAGGAATGCAGCATATATTTGCGTTATTGTGTTGTCTTGTAAGTTTTGTTATCTCATTCATCCAACAAATACCTGCACGAATATTTTGATATTTATTAGCAGTCATTGCTACACCATTTGCACTGCCACAAATTAATATACCAAAATCAACTGCGCCAGACTCAACATCTTTCGCAACAGGATGAACAAAATCAGGATAATCTACACTATCTAAAGTATCTGTTCCATAATTCATGATAACTAAACCTTTTACTTCTAAATGTTTTACAATAGCTTTTTTGTATTCAGGGCCTGCGTGATCGTTTCCTATAGAAATCTTCATAATAGTATATAATATCTGATTGCTAACATCAAAGTTAATAATTGCTAATAAGTAAGCATAACTTATAATACCTTACTTATTCATAATTTTTTTTTTTAATAAATCTATTATACAATAGTTTTTATACTTAATGTTGATAAGTATCCTTAAAATTATTAAATACTTGTTAATAAGTGTTCGTAAAAAATAAGAAGTAAATTATTGAGAATCCAATTAATTTTACAAGGTAAAAGTAAAATTTATAAACCTAAATTTTTAGTCTCTTTTTAAAAACTTATTATAAACATTAAATTTATTCATATAAACATTTTTTATAAAAATACTTATAAAAATAATGCTGTGAATAAGGGTTATTAACAACTGTGAATATATTAACTAATCTTATTATAAATGAGTGAATTAAGTATATTATAAGTTGTTAATAGAGTAGTATTAAAATAAATTCAAATAAAATATTAAAATAGTTATAAAGCTTATTAACAGACTATAATAAACATCATTTATTTTAAAATTTTTAAAGAAAAATATAATTATAGGTATATAAATGTTAATAAATTGATTTTATTCTATTTTTATAGGCTTAATACCAGGAAAATATTGATTTAATATATAAACCTTAGATTTGCAGAAACTTAATAACCTTTCTTCACCTAAATTAAGTCTTAAATTTTAAATAGTCCTTAACTTTAAGGAATAGAATATGATAACATAATAAATGACAAGAAAGAAAAAAAGGAAACCTTCACATAATAGAATTTCCAACTTAACAAATACAATTCTAAGTATTTTAAAAAAAGAAAGAACCAAAACATTTAACTATAAACAAATTGCTGCTATACTTGGTGTAAATGATGCAAGTAGTAGAAATCAAATTATAAAGAAACTTCAACAACTTAAAATAAATAAAGAAATTGAAGAAGTAGATCGTGGTAAATTTAAAGTGATTATAAATACCGAATATCATACAGGTCATGTAGATATAGCTTCAAGAGGATCTGGATATATTATTTGTGATGATTTTGATGATGATATATTTATTGCATCAAATAATATGAATAAAGCACTTCATGGAGATGAAGTCGAATTTTATGCTTATAAACGTAGAAAACGCGGTAAGATAGAAGGAGAAATTACAAATATTATTCAACGTGCAAAAAGTGAATATGTTGGGGTAATCCAAATTCATAAAAGTTATGCGTTTGTTATTCCTGATGGAAACAAAATGTATACTGATATTTTTGTTCCAATAAATAAAACGAATAAAGCAGAGGAAGGAGATAAAGTACTCGTATCTCTTGAAGATTGGCCAGAAAAAGCTGACTCTCCTTATGGTCGCGTATTAAAAGTTCTTGGTAAACCAGGTGAACATAATACAGAAATTCATGCAATACTTGCTGAATATGGATTACCATTAGAATTTCCTCATGATGTAGAGGAATTCGCTAATAATATTGATACTTCTATACGAAATGAAGAAATAAAAAAACGTCGTGACATGCGACAAGATTTAACTTTTACTATAGATCCAAAGGACGCAAAAGATTTTGATGATGCTTTATCATTTAAAGTATTAGAACACAATTTATATGAGATAGGAATTCATATTGCAGATGTTTCGCATTATCTAAAAGAAGGAACTATTTTAGACAATGAAGCTTATGAGCGCGCCACAAGCGTTTATTTAGTAGATAGGGTAGTACCAATGTTACCTGAAATACTATCAAATGGAGCATGCTCCTTAAGACCACATGAAGAAAAGTACACTTTCTCAGCTATCTTTAAAATAAATGATAAAGCAGAAATTAAAGACGAGTGGTTTGGTAGAACGGTAACTTATTCAGATGCACGATTCGCTTATGAAGAAGCTCAAGCTATCATAGAATCTAAAACAAATAATATTCCAAAAGAAGTGTCATTAACTGGTAGTGATTATAAAGCTAATCAAGTAATTGCGGATGCTATTTTAAAAATGGATGAACTAGCAAAAATTATGCGTCGTAAACGTATGAGTTCTGGTGCAATTTCTTTTGATAAAGTAGAGGTTAAGTTTAATTTAGATGAAGAAGCTAATCCAGTAGGTGTTTTTTTTAAAACAAGTAAAGATGCTAATAAACTTATTGAAGAATTTATGTTATTAGCAAATAAAAAAGTAGGTGAATTTATAGGAAAGCAAAAGAAAACCTTTGTTTATCGTGTTCATGATGAACCAGATGATAGTAAACTTGCTACATTACAAAATGTCGTTAAACGCTTTGGTTATAAACTAGATTTTAAAGATAGAAAAAGCGTGTCTTCTTCATTAAATAATTTATTGAAAGATGTCAACGGAAAAAAAGAGCAAAACCTTGTTGATACCTTGACGATTCGTACCATGAGTAAAGCTGAATATTCGACACACAACATTGGGCATTATGGTTTGGCTTTTGATTATTACAGTCATTTTACTTCTCCTATAAGACGGTATCCAGACGTCATGGCACATCGTTTATTACAACATTATTTAGATGGAGGGAAGTCTGCAAATACTGATGTTTATGAAGATAAATGCAATCATTCAAGTAATATGGAAAATATTGCTACAAAAGCAGAAAGGGATTCTATTAAATACATGCAAATTCGTTTTATGGAAGATCATAAAAATAAAGAATTCATGGGTGTTATTTCAGGTGTGACTGATTGGGGAATTTATGTTGAAATTATAACTAATAAATGCGAGGGTATGGTAAGTGTTAGAGATATGAAAGATGATCATTATGTTTTTGATGAAGATGTCTATGCATTAGTGGGATATAATCATAAAAAAATGTACCAACTGGGAGATGAAGTTGTAGTTAAAGTTAAAAAAACTGATTTAATTAAAAGACATTTAGATTTTTTATTAATAGGAAAACATAATAATAGCTAATTTTATAACTTTTAAATATATTGATATTTAATTGTTTATTATTTTTGATTGAAATTAATTTGATAATACATCTAAAACAACACAATGAAATTTTTATTAATAATTTATTACTCCCTTTACACATCAACCTTACTATTAGCTCAAGACAGTGTTGTTAAAAATATAGGTGATTTTTCTATTTTAAAAGCCTATGATTTAATAAATGTTGAACTTATTAAATCTGATAAAAATATAGCTGAAATTTCGGGAGATAATAAGAATAATATTGAAATAGTAAATAAAAATGGAGTATTAAAAATAAGACTTAATATCGAAAAAAGTTTTGATGGTAAAGCAACTAATGTTAAACTATTTTATAATACACTTGATGTAATTGATGCTAACGAAGGGGCTGTTATTACTTCATATGACACGATAAGGCAATACGAAATTGAACTTAAAGCACAAGAAGGTGGTTTGATTAAAACTGCTATTGATACTAAAGAAATTATTATGAAAGCAGTAACTGGAGGTGTTATAGATGTTTCTGGTATTACTCAACATCAGAACATTGCAATTAGCACAGGTGGTGTGGTAAAAGCAGCAACTTTAAAATCTAAAAATACAGATATCCTTATAACTACCGGAGGAGAAGCTTTCGTGAATTCAACAGAATCTCTTGATATTAAAATTAGGGCAGGTGGGGACGTTTTTATTTATGGCAAACCTAAAAAGGTTACTAAAAACAAGGTGTTAGGTGGTAGAATAAAATACATGGACTAAAGATGTCGCCTTTAGTGTTAAAACTTTAAAATAGAATTTACTTCATATTAGCATGATTGACGATATCCAAGCAGCAATACCTTTAGGGTTTTTCTTATCTTTTATGATTGGACCAGTTTTTTTTGTTTTAATTGAAACAAGTGTTACCAAAGGTTTTAGAGCGGCTGTGGTGTTTGATTTAGGGGTTATTATTGCTGATGTTTTTTTTATTGCTTTAGCTTACTTTAGTAGCTTTCAATTATTAGAAAACCTCAGTAATCAACCTGGGTTATTTGTATTTGGCGGTATGATTATCACAGTCTATGGTATTATAATTTTTTTAAAAAAACCAAAGAAAGCTTCGCAACAAGAGAATGAATATATTTCTGATAAAAAAAACTACCTAGGAATGTTTATTAAAGGGTTTTTAATAAATTTTATTAACATAGGTGTTCTTGTGTTTTGGCTAGGTATTATTATTATCACAGGCCCTACTTTAGAGAACAATCTCAATAGATTTGTTGTTTTTTTTTCAACGATGATTGGTGTTTATTTTTTTACAGATTTAGTTAAGATTTTATTAGCAAAGCAACCTAAAAAGAAGTTAACACCCACACGGATAGTCAAAGTAAAGAAAATACTAGGATTTATTTTAGTCATCTGTGGTTTGGTTTTAATTATTAAAGGATTTCTTCCGAAAGACCAATTAAATCCACAAAATTTAATTGAAGATATACGTTAATAAAAAAAACCTTCAATAAAAATTGAAGGTTTGAGAGGCGTCTAGCGGATTCGAACCGCTGTAGAAGGTTTTGCAGACCTCTGCCTAGCCACTCGGCCAAGACGCCATAATTGGCAGCAAATGTAAAAAAAATTAATCTTTCTTAGCCTGTCAATTTAGATTTTTCGTTCTTGTGTCATTTTAATCGTTACCATTTGAACATCACCGCCGATTGGTGGATTTACTTTTGAAACAGCCACAGTAACGACATTTACTCTTGGACAATTGTAAAAAACAGCATTAATTATCCGTGATGTAACATGTTCTAATAGCTTTGATGCTGATGCCATTTCTGTAGTGACAATTTTGTTTAGTAACACATAGTCTACGGTATCTTCTAAAGCATCTGTTTGAGATGACTGGTTGAGATTTGCATGAACACTTAAGTTCACTAAGTAATCACTTCCTATGATTGTTTCTTCCTCTAAACAGCCGTGATAAGCGTAAACACGAATTGTATCAAGTGTAATTATAGCCTCCATTAATTAGTAAAAAAATCAAAAACATTACTTAACGCACTAGTTTTTGTCTTAAAAAACTCCGTGTAAGTGCATTGCTTACATGTAACTGACGTGAATTTTTTAGTTTGAATATCAAATAATTTTGAAAAAACACCACCAGTTGCTCTAATTTGATCTATTTCATATTGTTTATGACCACATTTTTGACAATTATAATTTATCGTATTCATTTTTTATCTTTTTTCTATGTTATATCCAAGAAACGGGATAATATTATCAATAGCACTAAAATAAGCTGAATTTGTTTAATTTTGAAAACATATTAGAAAGAAAAATATTTAGATGTCAGAAGATGTTAAAGCGCTTAATTTTATTGAGCACATTATAGAAGAAGATTTAGGTTCAAGCCTTCAAAAGAGTCAGTTGCGCTTTCGATTTCCTCCTGAACCAAACGGGTATTTACATATTGGCCATACAAAGGCAATTGGTATAAGTTTCGGGTTAGGTGAAAAGTATAACGCTCCTGTAAACTTACGTTTCGACGACACTAATCCTATTAAAGAGGAGCAAGAGTACGTTGACGCGATCAAACGAGATATTTTATGGTTAGGCTATCATTGGGAAAATGAAGTCTATTCTTCTGATTATTTTACGCAATTATTTGAGTGGGCAGTTAAAATGATTAAGGACGGTAAGGCTTATGTAGACTCTCAATCAAGTGAAGATATGGCATCCCAGAAAGGCACTCCAACTCAAGTTGGTTTAAATAGCCCTTTTAGGAGCCGCTCTGTTGATGAAAATTTAGATTTATTTAATCGTATGAAAGATGGTGAATTTCCGTCAGGAGAACACGTCTTAAGGGCTAAAATTAATATGGAAGACCCTAATATGTTAATGCGAGATCCAATTATGTACCGTGTTATGCATGCTCGTCATCATAGAACAGGAAGTGATTGGTGTATATATCCTATGTATGATTGGACTCATGGAGAAAGCGATTATATTGAACAAATTTCTCATTCTTTGTGTTCTTTAGAGTTTAAACCACACCGTAAATTATACGATTGGTTTAAAGATCAAGTTTACCAGTACAGTCAGGATACACTGCCTCTTATTCCTAAGCAGAGAGAGTTTGCTCGCTTAAACTTAAGTTACACAATAATGAGTAAACGTAAACTTTTAGTACTCGTAGATAACAATATTGTGACTGGATGGGATGACCCAAGAATGCCTACAATCTCGGGACTAAGACGACGAGGCTATACACCAAAAGCAATACGTTCTTTTATTGATAAAGTTGGTGTTGCTAAGCGTGAAAATATTATTGATGTATCCTTACTAGAGTTTTGTATACGCGAAGATTTAAATAAGGTAGCTCCAAGAGTTATGGGTGTTTTAAATCCAATCAAAATTATTATTACAAATTATCCCGAGGATAGAGAAGAATGGCTAGAAGCTGAAAACAACCCTGAGAATATAGATGCTGGCACTCGTAAAGTTCCTTTTTCTAGAGAAATTTTTATTGAAAAGGAGGATTTTAAAGAGTCTGCAGGAAATAAATTTTTTAGATTAAAAATAGGTAGTGAGGTGCGATTAAAAAACGCCTACATTATTAAAGCTAATTCCGTTTTAAAAACATCTACTGGAGAAATAGAGGAGGTTCATTGCACTTATACAAAAGACACTGAAAAAAGAGTTAAAGGAACATTGCACTGGGTGTCTATTAAACACGCTTTGAAAGTAGAAGTAAGAGACTACGACCGCTTATTCTTGCATGAAGCTCCAGATAATCAAGGAGACCGAAGTTTTATGGATTTTATTAATCCAGAATCTCTTAAAATTATTCAAGGCTACGTTGAACCTAGTTTAAAGGATGCTCAACCAGAGGAACGGTTTCAATTTCAACGTTTGGGATATTTTAATATCGATAAAGACAGTGATACTGAAAGACTGGTGTTTAATAAAATCG
>ERZ1046367.381-NODE-381-length-32152-cov-11.819765_pt1 | contig 32152 bp, 55 predicted proteins | sample MGYA00383091_ERZ1046367 | MGnify/ENA primary metagenome ERZ1046367 (study PRJEB29581, sample SAMEA5548361) | metagenome | biome: marine; feature: coastal; material: water | depth 50 m | study: Short-term variability in the microbial, nano- and picoplankton... | reverse complement strand
TTATTTACGTCTGGCGGAAAGAACAAGTTTACGCTTTGAGACTGACAAATAAATTCCTGTCTCATAGAAGCATGTTCTATAATCCACGATTGATTGATTTCTACAGCGGTTTTAAATACTTCTTTTTCATGGTCAGTAAGAAGATCAAGATGTTGTACGCTACCTTTATTTGCAACGATTTCTTTCCATACAGCATCTGTATTTGCATCTTTTTCTTCTAGTAATCGCTCTAAGTATTTATTTTTATGTAAATGTGAGCCAGACTTTGTTTTCTGTGTATAAGCATTTGCTCTGAAAGGTTCTATACTAGGTGAAGTATTACCACATATAATAGAACTACTTGCATTTGGAGCTATTGCTAATAGGTGTGCATTTCGTACTTCGCATGAATCATCGTCTGGACAAGCACCTTTTTCAACTGCTAATTTTCTAGTAGTTTTTATAGCATCATCTTTGATGTGTTTAAACATCTTCATGTTAGATCCTGTGGCATATATACCCTCAAAAGAAACATTCTTTTTCTGTAAATATGCATGGAATCCCATAGCACCCAGTCCAATACTTCTTTCTCTCATAGCACTAAACTTAGCTTTTTCTAATGCATCGGGAGCAGTTTTTATAAATACACTCAAAACATTATCTAACATTCGTACTAAGTCTGGTATAAATGCTGGTACTTTGCTCCATTCGTCAAAATACTCCAGATTTACACTAGAGAGACAACATACTGCTGTTCTTTCTTCGTCTGTTGCAAGAGTAATTTCTGAGCAAAGGTTACTATGATTAACTCGTAGTCCTTTACTTTTTTGAAAATCTGGTAAGCCTTCTTGTACAGCGTCTTCAAACATAAGATAGGGTTCACCTGTCTCCATTCTGTTCTGTAATAGTTTTACCCATAGTGTTCTTGCAGACACTACTTTTTTTACTTGTTGAGTGTGAGGATCTATAAGTTCCCAACTATCATCAAAGTCAAGTTCTTTTGTGGCTTTATAAATTATCTCCATAAAGGCATCTGGAATAACTACTCCATGGTGTAAGTTTGTACACTTACGGTTAATATCTCCACCAGTTGGCTTACGAATATCTAAAAATTCTTCTATTTCTGGGTGACTCATATGTAGGTATGAAGCATAGCTTCCTCTACGAGTTACTCCTTGTGAAAAAGCTAACATTTCTGCGTCAACTACTTTCATAAAAGGTATAACTCCTGTACTCTCAGAGCCTTTTGAAGTCTTTGTTCCCTGTGATCTAATCGAACTCCAAGAACCACCAATTCCCCCACCAAAAGATGATAGGTATGCATTTTCTGTGTAGTGTTCTGTTATACCTTCTCGGCTGTCATCTACATAGTTTAAAAAGCAACTAATTGGTAAACCTCTTTGTGTACCACCATTTGATAATACTGGTGTAGCAAACATAAACCACTGCTTACTAACATAGTCATACAATCTTTGTGCATGAGCTTCGTCGTCAGCAAAAGCTTCTGCAGCTCGTGCAAAGGCTTCCTGTGGTGATTTTTCATCTGCCACCATATATCTTTCTTCTAGAGTTCTCAAACTGAACTCTTCTAGTAAAGAATCTTTACTATAATCAATCTCTATTTTCATTCAAATATCCCGTTATTTGTGAGGATAAATCCTCTAAGTTCATGTCTGCTTCGATTAGTGCTTGTTCTGAATAACTCTCTAAATCCATGAGTTCAGCGTTAAGTAATAATCTTTCCACATTTTCGTTGAGAGACTGTATGAATTTGTACTTACTATCTATTGGACAGCTATCGTATATATCATATAAGTCTCCGTACTCATTGATAAGTCCTACGGCACGTTTTGGTCCGATACCAGCAATTCCTGGTATGTTATCTCCTGTGTCTCCCGCTAGGCATTTGAGTGTCAGATATTTATCTGGCTCAACTTCATAGTGGTCTTCCCAATTATCAACTGTTATTTCTTTTCTAGTTACTGTAGAGAATCTAGAAACTCCGTCTTGTATAAGTAAGTCCCAATCTCTATCTGACGATATCAACCAAATCTCTCCTATACCAAATTCTTTTTTCTTTCCGACTATCCAAGCGGCTAAATCATCAGCCTCTAGTCCTTTTTGTTTTATTGTTAAATGTCCTTTCTTTTTTAATTGAGAGAAGGCATTTGAAAACTCACCCATAAACTGGGCGAACTCTGCTTTTTCTGCTTCAGTTTGCTCTGCATACTTATCCCTACGATTACCTTTGTAATCGGGATAGATATTTTTCCTGTAGGTACTTCCACCATCAGCTAATACTATAATGTTTCCACAGTTATAGGACTTAGCTAGACTCTCAACGGTTCTCACATAGTCGTGTTTGTACTCGAGTTGTTTAGAGTGCTTCCACCTAAATGCAACATTTAGTCCATCAACTATTAATAAGTTCCCATTCTGAATCTGGTTCCCAAGGCTTGAGAAGGTTATCGCCATTTGTAAACTCCAATTTCTCTTTATCTAGCCACTTTTCTGCATCCATTATATATGCACCGAGCCAGTTTATGTGCATATATCTTGTTTCTTTTGAAGGTTTGCGTGTTGTTACAACAAACCAATTAAAGTAATTTTGTTTCATAAATATGATAGGTTCTTGTTCCATATCCTGTGCTTGTTTTATGGCTTTGTTCCACCATACTACAACATTATTACTTTTTTGTGTAAATATTTTGTGTGAGAAACCCATATCCCTATAGTGTTTTACTTCTATAAGGAATAGGTTGTGCTTGTTTTCAACATACAAATCACCTTTAATTTTACCACTACCACTACCAGGCACTTGAACAAAGTCAAGTCCTGTGTGTCTTTTCAGCATTGCTGCTACTTCTCGTTCTGCTTTTGTTCCTTTTTGTCTTGCGTTTACCATGTTTCCTTTTAGTACAATGGGGACAAACTGTCCCCACCTGAATGTATATTGTATACTCTAGTACTGGACACTCATGAATTATGAATGTTTCCACTACTCAAGTCTGCTTATATTGTCCTCTTTTATGACTTCTATTTTATTTAGAAGTGGATGAGTCCAGCCGTGAGAAACAATGTATGTATTCAAAGTTTCTTCTAATAGTATCTCTACTAGTTTCTCTCTACCTTGGTCGTCGAGAACTGCTATCACTTCGTCAAGAAACAAAGTGTTTATTTGTGAACTAGAAATACTACTCATTAACTTACGAATAGCAAGTAGAGTAGCAGTGTTCACTCGTGCAAGTTCACCACTCGATAAGGCTAGAATATCTACTACATTTGCATTGTCTGTAATCTCAACATTTAACTTGTCATTTGTTACTACAAACTCCAAGCTGAATCGACCATCAGACAATTCTGCCAGATATTCGTTTGTTAGTTGTTCTAAGTCTTTTACTAGATTTTCAATTTTATAAGCAAGTAGACCATTGGTACTAAAAGCTTTTTTAAGTATTTCTAAATGGGCAGCGGTTTCTTCAACCTTGCCCAAAGCCGCGACAATCTCTTCCAATTCCAACTCAAAACTCTCTGTCTGTTCTTGAATTATATCAAGTCTTGTGTTGTGTCGCTCCGCGACCATATTGTTCGCCGCAATTTTTTCAATGTCTTCCTTAACTTGCGTTATACGGGAAGAAATCTCGTCAATTTTGGAAGATATCTCATCACCGTCTAAAATTTGAGAAGGTAGAGAAGTGTCCAAATCACGAATGTAGTCTTCGTACTGCTGTTGTTGATTTCGTGCAATTATCACATTTTTATTATGCTCATTTGCTTTCTCAAGTTGTTCTCTTAGCACTACTTGATGATTGTGTGCATTTGTTCGTGCGTTTACATAATCTATCCAAAGTTCTTGAAGTTTATCGCCATCTATCTCCTGCTCACAAGTTGGACATACATCTTCCTCAAGTTCGTCAATCTTGTCCATGTGTGCTTGGGCTTCAGCCTGTTTGGAACTATAGGTTCCAATTTGCTGCAATATTAGCGTCGTAGGTATATCATCTCCGACATCGCGAGGTCTGTGTTCAAGTGTCTTTAGGTTCTCTTTTATAAAATTATTATCTATAATCTTTTTATTTGTTTCAGAGATTTTTTCAAAATCATTTCGTAATGAACTTAATTTTGTCTCGTCATTTTCTGAGATTTTTGGCAGATTTAATATTGGAAGTATATTGATACTCTCCAATTTATTTTCTTCTAACCATTTTACTATTGTATCACACTTGCTGTTGAGGCCATTGATTTCGAGTGTTAACTCTCGAGAAGCTTCTTTGAAGATCTCGAAAAACTCTACATATTCTTCTAGCTTTAATAGATCAATAAGAAACTTTTTTCTGTTTGTATCTGTCGCAGTTAGAAACTGTAGTGATGTGTTCGTATTCTGATACACAAGTTGGGTAAATGTTTTGAAATCTAACCCAAGTAGATTTTGTACTGTGTTGTAGGTATTCGTTGCAGTATGGCTTGATATATCCTCTCCAGCTTTATAAAGTTTACACTTAATAGAGGCTTTTCGAGTTACATCAATTTCATACTCAATGTCATCAACTTCAAATTTAAGATTAATCCAATACCCGTCTTTGATAAAACGGTTTTGAATCTCTTGCTTTTTTATTCCTTTACTGTTTTTATTAAAGAGTACTTCTTCAATAATAAGTGGTATGGATGACTTACCCATACCGTTTGTCCCAACAAGTTGGGTAAGATTACTGTCATTAAGATCAAGAATATTTCCTTTGCCATAACTAAAACAGTTATCCCATTGTAGAGTTTTTAGAATAATCATTAAATACTCCCATTATATTCTGTATTTTATCATCTGTTAAATTAAGTATAGCACTCAAATACTCAACCAATTCTTCATCCATTGTCATCTCTTTGAGATTTAATGTAGCTTCGCTATTTCGTTTTATTACTTTCTTATCGAGTAACTCAGAGTTCTTCACTGTTGCAAGATCTGCCACATCACCTTCAATTTCATAAATTGTATGATGAAAGTCTGTGGGAAGCATCTCGGAAGGGTCTGTTACAGTTTGTCGTAACAGTTGGGGAAGATCAAACTTATGCCAAGTCCATGGCGGTAAGTGTTTATCTCTATGTTCGTCAATCATTAAGTACCCTGTCTCGACTATGGTTCTATGAAAAGAAGTAGTCATTGGTGAGCCAGGATAAACTATGTTTAGTTGTGTATTTGTGTGGCTATGTAAGTCTCCTGCATAAACTACAGGAAACGCGCTAAACCTATCGAGATCAACCTCAGGTGTTACATGTGGTGGTATTTCACCACGCACATGAGTAAACAGAGGTTTGTCAGGATTACATGCCTCTATGCCACCTTTCTTGTGAAGGTCAACATAAGGCAATATTGTACCCCAATCATACTCTGTAGTCTCGTCAATTATTTCAACGAGAGGGTTAACATCTTGGGTTGCTCTCTTAAGATTTGAAAAGAAAGTCTTGTATTTCTTTGTAGCTTCATGGTTACCATCATAAATGATAGTAGGTTTCTTTACACCTCTGACAAAGTCAAAGTATAGTGTAAGTTCATCCATTGAAGGTACTCTGTCAAACAAGTCTCCTCCTATAATATGCATATCGATTTGACTTTCTAGTTCATAGATTTTCTCAAAGAACATATCAAATCGTGCACACGCCCAGGGAAGCGGCACATTCTTTTGCCCTAGCTTTAAATGCCAGTCTGCCGTAAATAAGATCATCCTACGAAGTTATCTCCTGGCTGCCATGAGCAACCTGTAAGACCACCAGCTTTTAAAGCTTGTAGTGTTCGTAAAATTTCTTTTGCATTTCTTCCTGTATCTAATGCATTTACTGATACATGTTGTATAACTCCTTCTGGGTCAATTATAAAAGTTGCTCGATAGTGTACTCCATTATTTTCGTCAACTATTCCTAGTTTACGACCTAGAGTAAGTCCAGAGTCTGCACAAAGAACATGTGTAATGTGTTTAATATCATCATTACATTCTTTCCATGCAAGTTTACAGAATTCGTTATCTGCACTGACACCGATAATGTCGGCATCATGTACTAGATTATCCATATCCTTGATTTCTGTTGGACAAATAAAAGTAAAGTCTTTTGGATAAAAGTACATTACTGTCCACTCGCTTAATAGTATATCACAGTCAATAATAGTATTTGAATCATTAACTCCTAGCATATTAAAACTTGGGAATTTATTTCCTACTGTAAGCATAATACTCTCCTAAGAAATGTTGAATTCATCTGACACTTCGTCAGGTGTTTCTGTGCCTGAAGGTGTAGTAACTCGTTGTAAGAGTTCTAACTGAGCGTCAGCTGTAGGTCTAGGTAATACATCATCCATAGATTTGAGTTCAGCAATAGCTGCTGTTTCTTCTTCGGTTAATGGTCTTGGTTTACATTTAAGAGCTTGTAGTCTGTACTCAACATTAAATGCCATAGGTCCAGTTTTAACTCTCTGGAAACATATGTCCCAGCCTGTTTCAGGATTAGTAGGATCACCTAAGTCTTCAGCAGCAACCATAATTTGCTCCCAAAGTTTTTTCTTTAGATTTACTACTTTTACTGCGCCGTCAGTTGGATCGATACACTGGAGTGCATATGCCCAACCACATTTTAGATCAGGAAAGAAATCTCTTACATGATCTTTGTCCAAGTTATTAAATGTCTCTGTCTCTCTGTCGAAAGCTAAACACTCCATAGGGATGTTTTTAGCGTTCTCGCCTTTGATCCAGTATACATATCTTGGTAAAATATCTCCCACTAGACGAAATTTGTTGTCTCCTTCTGTGTACTGATATTGATTAATTTTATTCTTTTGGGCTTCGCCCTTGACTTGATTAAATTTTATAGCCATTTTTTATTTTCTCCATTTTGCGTTATCTTCAAACTTGAAATGAATTCTGTCATCTTTTATTTGAAGAAGTCTGTTGTCATTAATTATTTCCTCCATTATAGGCAAGTGAATCAACTGTAAAGTTGTATCACCAGTTGCTTTATAATGGTGGTAGTTGCGATAGGAAGCTATGTTTAAATAAACAGCTGCTTCCAAATTACTGTAGTTGCGTCTTTCGACTAATAGCTGTCTTGGATTTACCAAAAAGCTACCCCCATAGAAACTTTTGCCGTAGTATTTATAAGTTGGATCCTTATAACTAGATGGCATAGGTTTATGAGTTAAAATGTGTACTATAGTCATAATTGATGCGGGATCTCCTTCGGTCACGCTCATTATTTTGTTCATATCATATTTTATCATTATATTATATCAAATTTTTATGCTCTTGTCAAGCATTATTTTTCTATGGTCTTTATAAGGTTGAAATATCATATCCCTGTTTTATATAGTACCCTGTCCTAGCCGTAGCTTGTCGACTTGCTGTTTTGCCAATTAGTTGTATATCCACTACTATAGGTTGTTGTTTGTCAGGGTACTCTCTTATTACCCTGCCAATTAATTGTGTAAGTAGTGGCTCGTTATTTACTGGAGTTCCAAGTATCAAGCAACTAAGAATATCTAGTGAGATGCCCTCAGAGAAAATACTCTGAGTCCCAAACAGTATGTCTTTGTCTTCGAATACTTGTTTCATTATGTCTGCTCTGTCTTCGTGTGGTATATCTCCAGTCACACAAACTGCATTGTCTCCTACCAAGTTATAACAACTTTTTAGGAAGTCAACTCGATCAGACACTACCAATACTTTATGACCTTTTGCAGCGTAGGATGCTGCCGTCATAGCAATAGAATGTTGGTACTCTGGGTTATAAGCCAGCTCATTCACTCTATTAGCCCAAGGTATTGAGTTTCCATCCATAAACCGTATTGGAAGTTTTAGGATATCAATTTTTGGGACTATGTAATTTTCTTTTGGTGGTTGAAAGATATTATCTCCAAAGTAATCTCTGAACACAACATGTTTACCATCTTTTCTTTGTAATGTACCCGATAGACCAATCTTATATCTAGCACAAGATTTATCTATTATTCTAGCGAAGGTTGGACTACTAACATGATGCATTTCATCTAAAATAATAGTTCCAAACTCTTGTCTTATTTGCTCAATCTTTCGGTATAAACTCTGTACATTTCCTACTACGACTGGAGCATCAATATTAAATTTACCACTACCAATAATGCCAGGTGTAAATCCAAATACTTTTTTACATTCAGTTTCCCACTGCTTTCTTAAAGTTAAAGTATGGGTAACTACTAATGTCTTCTGTCCGAGTTTCCCAGCTATTGCTAAAGCTGTAAATGTCTTTCCCCAACTTACCCAAGCGTTAATTATACTGCTGTCTTCAATTTCGTCATATACAGACTGCTGAGAAGGTCGTAAAGTAAACTTGAATGTAGGAAACTCTATAGGTTTCAAGATTCGTTTGTCTTTGATTTCATGATCTTCTGGAATTAAATCCTCTCTACCTGAAGGTATAGATATCATACCTTGTTTGATCATTGCCATATTCTTAATTATAAATGGCGGATCTCCATACTTAAATGATGGGATCGCATAAGTTAACTCAGTATCAATTTTCTTTTGTGTATGCGGAAGCACTTCCAAATAGATTCGATTGCTGAGTACTGCTTTCATGTAAAGTCAGGGCCATTATACCATTGAACTAAAGAATATCGTGTTCCTCTAGTAACAGGAGTTACCCTGTGTAATATCGCAGAAGGAAATACAATAACTGTACCTCTTTTTATTATATCGTCTGGGGAGGTGAGTTCCATAGTACCCCAGTAGTTTTTGAACTGCAATACTCCGCCTTCATAATCTTTAGGATCAGATAATTGTACTGTGACAGATAACTTTCTATATAAATCTCCATCAATATGACAATCTCTGTGCCAATCATAGAAAGCGCCTTTATGATAGTTTGCAAACTGCAATCTTTCTTTACCCGTTACATTAAACTTCCACTCAGCCTCAATATTAGCTGCTCCAGTATAATCTATAACTAATTTTTCTATCCAGCAATCTTCGGGAAAGAAAGATATAAGACCTTGTCTCAAGTCTTTATCCTGATCATTTCCTGTATTAATACTAGCCTCTGCAGCTTGTAGTCTTAGTCCTTCTTTAATTATAAGATCACAAACATCATTAGACAAAGTACCTGCCCAATAATAGTATGGATTACGAATAACTGTTCTCATGCGTTCATATCTCCATCCATGTCTCCATACCTATCAGTCCATACATCTTCGTATATTATTCTAAATTCTTCTACTGTAGGAACTTCGATTTTTATTAATGGGTTCTTTTCGTTTGTTTGAGCAATATCCCATACATGACTTGCGTAAGCCACTAGTAATTGTTTCTCAGTGTATAAAATCATATTTTTCTCCTGTTTCGTAGTCATAACTACATACTGCACACCATTCTTCTATAGGATGGTGACATTCGTTTAATTTTAATTGTTCTTTTCTTATGCGTGACTTTTCCATTGTAGCAACCCACTCATCACTATTTTTTTGCCATCTCTTACTATTAGTCCATTCTTCCACTGTTTAAATCATTCTCCATGTATCTTTTTCTTTTTTACTAGACACATTATATAGCACCCAAGGGATGCCTTGTTTGTATAAAATCCCTGCCCATGTCATATCATCAGACAAAGGTCTTTTTAAAGTAAATGGAAATACACAGTCCTTACACCATAGTATACTTACTACATCTTTTCTATCTATTTTTAAAATTTTGTGGTATTTTAACTCCACTCTTGTTGTTTTTTCTTTTAGTATAAAATATCCAGATGAATCAATATATTGTTTACCTCTATGCATAAGTAGAGAGGGTATATCCTCTAGCATATACTTTAATGGGTATAAGCTTTTCATAGGACTTTGAAGCCTTCTCATTCCAAGAGTTTTTCCTTTCATATTTCTATCATCAAGTACCTGATCTTCCACCCATAGTAATCCATCTTGCATTTCTACATTATCAGTATGTACTACATATACTGGGAAGTCAATATTATCATAGTTCAGCATATTTGGTTTCAAATTTGCCGAAGGAGTAATCATCACCAATGTCAAAATCACATCCTACAGGACAGCCTGGAATACTAATTCCTCTATCTTTTTGTACAGCTTCAGCAATAACTAATTTATATGCTTCTACTACTTCTTCTTTAACTTCTGCTAGAATTGAATCATGCACAAGTGCAAATATTTTTGCGTCATCTGCCCAAGGAGTGCTGTTAATAAATGCATGAGCATCAATAGCTCCTAGCAAATTAATATCAGAAGCTACTGACTGAACTAAAAAGTTCATACCAGATCTGACTTCATGACTAGCAACACCTTTGTTGTCTGACATTACATTCGGTAATCTTCTTTTTCTACCAAAGTAAGAATATATAAAACCATTGTCTCTAATGTATTTAGAAGATTGGTCTATCCACTTTCTTAATTGGAAAAACTGTCTGAAGTAATCATCAATAACTTCTTGTGCTTCAGTGACACTAAATCTACTTCCTGAGTCTTGTGTTACTTGTTCTGATATTTTTCTTGCACCAGCACCATACATAATCCCAAAGGTAACAGCTTTAGCAGCCTGTCGTTCTTTTGAGAAGTTGGTTGCAATATCCTGTACATCGCCCGGTAGCTGAAAAACTAACTTAGCAATACTACTATGAAAGTTACCACCAGACTTAAATACATTCATTAGGTTTTTATCGTTTGCGAGGATTGCTGCAACATACACTTCTGCTGTTGTTAAATCCATAGCAACTATCTTATTCCCAGGCCTGGCTTTTATGCAACCTTTTACTATAGGGTTATCTCTTGGTATTTGTTGCATATTCATTTTACCACTAGAAGATAATCTTCCTGAGGTAGTGCCATGTAAATTAAATCCTGTACGAAGTCTACTATCTTTATCAAGCTGTGGTAGAATTTTATCCAAGTAAGTATTCTTTATCTTTGACTTTTGTCTTATGGAAAGAATATGTTTTGGTATTTCATTCTGTTCAGCTAATTCTTTTAGTACTTCTGCATCTGTAGAGTGTGCGCCTGTACCAGTCTTTTTACCTGTAGGTTTAAGACCTACAAAGTCAAATAATAACTCTCGTAATTGTACTGTACTGTTAGGGTTAAACTCTTTCTTTTTTACTTCTTCAAATTGTTTTACAGCATCAAACTCGTATAGGTCTGCTACTGCACCATCTATATCTTCTTGCATGAGTATAGTTGATTTACCTAGTCGTTCTTTATCGAAAGGCACTCCTGTATCTTGTACATCTGTTAAGAATCTACAGCCAGGTATAAGTATATTTTCGTATACACTAAATAGTTTAGAATTCTTTTTAACTGCTGGATATAATTTAGCAAACACTAATAGTGTAACTACTGCATCCATCGCAGCATAAATCTTCATGACATCAAAAGGTATTGAGTCCCACTGAAAGTCAGCTTTTAGTACTCTGTTATTCTTTTTGTACTCGTCTATCCAATCATACATAGGTTTCTCGTAGTCACCATAAGGTGTGAACTTCATTGCCAACTGTTTTAATCCATGACTGCCCGGCACTTCATCTAAACAATAGTGCAGTAACATGGTGTCTTCAAAGTCTGGAAAAGTAAAATTGAAATGATACTCTAGCATAGCTATATCAAACTTTGCATTATGAAATACTACTTTCTTCTTCTTAAATATTTGGTTCATTAAAACTTCTGCTGTTTCATCTACGCAGTCAGTTGCAATATATACACCATGGTCTCTCTCATAGGACATACTAATACCTATGACATGACCATCTCTTGGGTATAACCCTGTAGTTTCTGTATCAACAGCTATCCATGCGTTCTCATGGTCTCTAGCTTTTATAAGATACCTATGTAACTCTTTTGAATCTGTAATGCCATAGACTTTTGACTCGTCTACTTTCATTACTTTTAGTTCTCCACTAATAAATTTTATGATATTAGCTTTGCTTTCTTCCCATGCAGGTTTTGCCTCTGGCTTGAAAGTTAACATAGCAGGATTTATTACTGGTAGAAACTTATCGTCTACACATCTTCCACTATATTCTGTTATAGAGGTACACTTTGTGTAACTCTTTAATGATTCTGATCCCACTAGAATAACCCAGTCGTAATCATCTGTGTTGATCTCTATGTCAACATCCGCTTTTAAAATTTTCTTTTTTGTACTGTCAGAGCAAAGTGCGAATCTATCGAACTCAAACTCATTATCAAAGTATCTTACGAAGTCTGTTCTACTAGGCTTCGATTCAATTAGTGCTACTTTCATGATATAATCTCTCTCTTAATTTATTTACTTGTGTTTGTGCTAAGCTACCTGGGTCAATGCCATTTCCTAAATCTATGTTTCGTACTAACATTCCAAGTGCTTCCCCCATTGTTTTGATGTCTTCGGCTGCTGTCTGTCCAGCCTCGTCGCCATCAAATATAATATCTAACCCAACAATATTTTGCATCTTAAGAATGGATAACTTTTCTTTATCTACATTCCTAGTTCCGAAACAACATATTGCATTTGTCAATCCCTTGTCGAAAAGATTTACTAAATCAAAAATACCCTCGACAAGAATCACTCTACCTTTTATTGAGTTAACGGCTGAAGGATAGAGTGGTAGCACGGCTTGGGGAGGATATATAAGATACTTTGGCGTTTCCGTCATAGTCATATGTCTGCCGTTAAATGCTACCACCTTTCCAGTTATGTCACGAATTGGAAAAACGACTCTGCCGTTAAAACTTCTATCGTGATGTAAAAAAGCTTCAAAATGCTTATAAGTTTCGGGTTTGATTTGTCTCCAGTTTCCTTCATATGGAATGAAACCTTTTGGAAACTTAAACCCTACGCTTGAAGATCTTGTTTCTTGTATTACAGTTTTTAGTTTTTGTCTCCTTATATCTAAGAAGTTGGCTGCTTCGCCAAAGTGGGTAAAAGCGTTGCCACGAAATCCACAAGCAAAACAATTAAATATGCCAGTTACCTGATCAATACGCATACTCGGATGAGTGTCAGCATGCTCAGGGTTAAGACATTTGACTAGAAAATCTCTACCAGAGACTTTGTACTCAATGCGTTTTTCTTGTAAAAGTTCGTCTACTCTCATTCTATATCGTCGCTAGTATGACTAGATATATTAGAAACATTATTATCGCTAGTTCTATCATGTTGCCATTTTAATTCTTCACCGATTTTTTCATACTCGGTCATATTAGTTCCGTCCTTATCTGTGTTTTCCTTATAATGTAAAGACTTGAATACTACTTCTTGCATCTGAAACCAGATTGCTATAGCATCACTTCTAAACTTCTTATCAGGCCACAGGTAAAAACAATTATGCCAATCCTCTAAAAATCTGTGTACTGTAACTTCCACATTAAAAGTTGGATCGCCTTCTTTTATTATTTGTACTGCCCTTAATCTTTGACTGCCCGCCAAAGGATACCACTGCTTGAGTGTAAGAAACGGATTCATTATTCCATTTTCTTTTATACTAGCCAACAGTGGCTCATTAGTTGGTACATTATGTATGTTCTCAATCACCTGTGGTTGTGAGAACAAAAAATCTGTATCTGTATGAACTACTTCATAAGGAGGTACACCTACTAAGGTAGCTGCTGTAGTTCCTATTCTATCGTATGCCATTACGAATATCCTCCATTGCACTACTAAAGTAATTTAGTAGAGTTTTCTTACTAAGGGGTTCTCCCATCCAAATTACTCGTCCTGTTGACAGAGTTCTTTGTATTCTGCCATTGTTGTACACAATGTCCATTACTGAACCCTCCTCAGGTCTATTATCATACCCCATTGTTACTCGCTTAGTATTAAAAGCATGGATACTGGCAATTTTACTGCCCCATTCTTCTGCTGCAAGTTCTTCTCGTTTACGCCTCATTAAATAATCATATTGCGTCATGTATATCTTCTCCTGTTGATAAGCTATCTTTTATATTTTCCCTGTCTTTAGGGTTCATAGTGGACTGCGGGCCTATCTTCAATGTTTCCCAGTCCATTACACTTGTAAATCCCTCCATTTTTGCACTACGCATTTTTGTACAGTTGAATGTAATACATTCATCTTCTGGAGCCCATGTTTCAATGGTATAAGCAGCATCTGCTGCATCAAGTATACCTTTTGCGAATCTCGCCTCACCAGACGCATCTGTTTGATAAGGAGAGAAGATTGGCACTTCATATTCCTGTGCCATACTTTTCAGAGTCTTACTTACTTCAATTTGCTCTGTCCAGTCATATTGTCCACCCTTGCTGGGTATGTTTGATCTTTTGACTTGGTTTAAGTAATCGACAATGATGACTCCAACATCTGTCTGTGTTAGCTTACTTTCCAATTCTTTTCGTATAGTTGAAAGACTTAGTACTGGATCATACACCACTTCTAATTGTCTTTCTGGAGTGAGTCTGCGTCTTGTCAAACCCTCATGTAATTCTTCAAAGTCTCTTGTTTCATAGAAACTAGGAAGGAGCTCTGCTCCATCTACAAATCTATTAGCCCACCACTCAGCAACTCTGTTCCACTCAGTGGAGCTCAGGTTTCTAGTAGCTAGTCTGCCAATAGGTACTCGTGCGCCAAGGGCACACATTCTTTGTAGAATGGAGCGACTGTCCATCTCTATTGTAAAATATATAGAGCTACGTCCTTGATTATAAACATTTGTTGCAATGTTTACACAGGTTAAGGACTTACCTGCACCTCTACGTCCACCAACAAGCACAAGGTCTCTGGGAGAAAACTTCATGTCCTGATCGTATTCGTCATTAAGACCTAGAGGTAGATATTTCTTAAGATTCTTTTCAGAATCGAATAATGTGATAGTTTCCATACTCTCTTCTGGAGCTTTTAGATCTACCCTATCACCAATGTCTAACACTATCTGTTGTAGAGCCTCGACATTTTCTTCTGCATTAGATATAGCCACAGATGTATCTACGAACTTATCTAATTCATCTAGTATTTCTACTTGCGTATACTCGTTCTTTAGATACTCTAGGAGTACCCACGCGTCTACATCGACTTCAACAGCCTCTATAGCAAATACTTTTTCTTTTAACTTTCTATCACGAATGGATAGTTTGAGGTCTTCAAAGGTTGGTAAACCTCTGAAATCTTTAATATGATTATCTATCTTTTTGTGAAGCACTTGATATTCAGCTGGCAAGTAATTTTCACGCAGGTTTCCCCAAGTTTCAAAATCTTGTTGCGAAATAATTTGTTTCAGCAAAGCTGAAGATAAGTTCAATTAAATATCCTCCCAGATAAAAAAGGGTGAGGGAACAAACGCTCCCGCACCCTAGAGTTGAAAAGTTTTAGCTAGAAGCTTTTTCTTTTCTTGCAGCGCCGTCGTAATCAGCACAAGTTAACCCTCTACGAGTTAGCATTGTTTTAACGCCTCTTACAGTTTTGCCAATTTCATCAGCAATGTCTTCAACACTCATTGTGTCGATACCGCTGATTTCAGCTAAAGGATCAGTTTTAGATGAGCCTTTTGTTTCTTTCTGCTTTGGAATAGCGTTAATATCGCCACTTCTTAGTAAGCTAAGAGCTTTTCCTCTGATAGAATTAACAGATTTGCCAAGTGCATCTGCGATTTCTTCAACGAAAGATCCGCTGTTAACCATAGATACAAAGGTTGTTTCTTCATCGGGAGAGTAAGTTCTAACAGATTCTTGTTTCTCAGCTGGTTTAACATGAGAAGTAAGTTCCATAGAAAGAATTTTTCCTTGTATTGATTTAGCTGAAAAATGACCATCTTCAAAAGATGATGCAATTTCTGCATAAGTGTACTGACCGCTGTTGTCAGTTACAAAGGCTTCTAATGTGCTTTCTTGCGCATCAGAAAAAGATTTAGTAGATACTGCTGAAGCTAGTTCAACTTCGTGTCCCATTTTTCTCAATTTGCTAGACACTGATCGTGTTGATGTGTCTAACTCTTGTGCAACTGCTTTAACAGTTTCTTGAGATACTGGTCCAGACCCAACTGAGTCTACTAATTGTTGGGTTCTTTCATCTGTCCATTTAGGTAATGCCATGATTATTTTCCTATAATTTCTTTTAAGTTTGTTATTATTGTAACACCCCGTTCTCGGGCTGCCTGTGTCTTTGCGGACTCTATACCGCTTTCATTGACTAGAATTGATACATCTTTAGTCAAACTACTTTTAACAAGATAGCCCAGTTTTTCTAATAGTTCTGTTGCTTGAGCCTTTGTCTTGTAGCTTTTTAGTCTGCCAGAGATACACACCACTCCTTTATTCTCTGTGGGTTTTGATACTTTAAGTATCTGCGCCCACTTAAAGGGGAGTTTAGAATATCCATTGATAAACTCTTCGTAATACCAGTCCAATAAATGTTCTGTTGCTACTGGTCCGAGTCCTGCTTCTTTGCAAGTTTCTTCGTTTAGTTCACCCATGTTACGAATAACAGAGCAAATCTTCGCAGAAGCGGATCGACCAATTAGTTTAATTGAGAAAGCTGGTAGTAAGTCGATTAGATCGGTAGCTTTACTACTTATAATTTCTCTGTGCAGTTTTACTGCAAGTTTTTCGGATTGCAATGCCTCTATCATTATTTCAAGAGTCAATTCATAAATATCATAGATACTTGTAATCTGTAGTTTTTCTACTGTTGCTGGTCCGAGACCTTTTATTCTGAGAGTCTTAGCAAAATGCTCTACTTTCTTACTTGTTTTACCTTCACAGGCAGTATTCTCGCAGAACATTTGATCGTTTCTCCACACTAACTCTATACTACAAGTAGGACAGTGTGTTGGTGGCGATATTTGTTTAAATTTCTCTCTCATTTCTTTTTTTGTATATATATTATATCAAATTTGGGTTGCCATGTCAAGATTTATTTTTTGGAAAGTCCTGAAGAATAAGTGAATCAATTTTGAAACACTCCGTATGTCCACCGAACTTAATTTTTGGTTCAAATCTATCATGCTTGTATATATCGTGTAAATACTGTTCATGCGCCCAGACATTATATAATGTACTAGACCAAGTCTTTTGAATACGAATATCGTACCCTCTAAAACCTCCACTTCTTTTAATAACATGACGCCAGTCTTTTCCACTAGCGATACCTACTTTGATACACTCTCTTTCAAAAGTTGCTTTATTGACTAGAACAATTCCATACAAGACACCGTCTCGGATCTTCTCCTCTGGTCGGTTATCAAAGTATGTATGATTATATACTCCACTCACAAATCAACCCACCAGCGTAATATGTATATTACTACTGCTACAAGGGTTATCATAATGATAGGGGTTGAATATATGTCAAGCAAAGCTAATACTTGTCTTATCAATCTACTCTCCTTACAATCTTAGGGATAATTTCTCCACTACGGATCACTTCAACTGTGCAACCTATTTCTAGTCGCAAGTCGCTTATATATCTCATATTATGTAAGGTTGCTCTACTAACATTAGCACCATCAATTTCTACAGGTTCTAAAATAGCTGTAGGAGCAACTACACCTGACTTACCAACATTCCATACCACATCCAATAGTTTAGTGTTAACGCCAGTCTGTATAGACTTTAGAGCGAAAGCACCTCTAGGGTGGTGTGAAGTATAACCCATTCTTTCAAAATCAGTATAGTTATCCACTCGGAAAACTACGCCGTCATCTGGAAACTCAGACCATTGAGACTCGATTACAGTATTAAAACCTTGATGGCTTAACATACCTAAATCTGTTGTCAACATATCTGACATTGCGGGTTGTACTCCATATACAATAAATGTGAGTTCTCTAGTTTTGAACTCCTCTGGGTCTTTCAAGTTAAGCGCTCCTGCAGCATAGTTGCGAGCATTCTTAATTGACTTTGGAGCAACTACTTCACCAGTTATTTGTTGTATTGAAGCGTGGGGAACAATGTACTCGGGAACTATATTTATCATTAACTTAGTAATATCTAGTCCTTTTGTACCATCTCCTCGAGTCAATGCTCGGTGAAGTAAGCCGTCAATATAAAGCAATGAAACCGCCGCCCCATCAAGTTTAGGAGAAACAACTGTTGCTCCCTTATAATCATTTAATGGATTTTTATCGACTTCATTAGTAAAAACTTTCTGAAGTGAATACATTGGAAAAGCATGAGGAGTTCGATTATCTCGACTGTTAAAGCCGACTTCATCGAACTCAGCAACTCTTGCTAACTGGTCAAACTCTTTGTCTGACATAGTGGGGTTACCCTCATAGTAGGCAGTAGCCGCGTCTCTCAATATTGCTTTTATATTTTTTGTCATTTATATATTATACTAAATTTATAAACTCATGTCAAGAACTAAATTCAGTTTAGGTAAATTTTGTCTAAAATATCTTTGAAGTGTACTTCTAGGGTATCCTTCACTTCTGCTATAGACAAGATTTCTACTAAACCTTCAAACAATGCTTTTGAATTTTCAAAATCCAACTTCATTGCTAGCCCGTCCTTGCTGGGCTTGAAGGTTCCATCGAAGTCAAGGTAGTATTTTCGTATATGTAAATACTCTGTTCCTCGAAATTCGTTTACAGTCAGCCTTACTTGTTCTGTGCCTTCTTCATTTTCAGACACAAGCTTTTCATAGACCTCTGGAGATTCGTATATCTTCATCGTTTGTTTTTCAGTATTGCACTGAGTGGTACGATGCTAGTTACATTCTTAGGTTTAAGAAGTCTATACGAATCGGTATCCCAACAGAAAAGAAGAACAGTGTCGCCAGTTTCCTTAGCCCTATTCTTCTTACTCTGGATATACTTATTATCAAAATCTAAAGTACAAACATTGTACTTCAATTTTTGAGAGTTAATACTTCTGTAAGTTATTATGGCGTCGCCACAATTCTCTACATTCTTTTTGAACTCATCTTTAGTCACTATGTACTCCAATTACTATTAAGAAAACTCTTTCCATAGTAATTGGTTGTACTTAGTTAGTTTTTAGCTATTGATGTTTCCAATAATAGTATTAAAGTAGACTGCAGCCTTACCTGTTAGTTTACTAATGATGTCCATGTCAATCTCTTGACCAGCATCAGTTAGAGAAGCTACTAGGTCGTCTTGTGCGCCCTGTTTGCTAACTCTAGGTGTTGAAGATTTTGCACTAGATGATCCACCGCTTGAAGGAGTTTTCTTAACATATACTCCTGCTTTAGTAAGAATCATACGAACTCCGTTTGGTGATTCACCAATCTCGTCTGCAATTTCTTTTACAATCTCCATACTTGTTTCTGGAGTTGGTTCTTGTTCAGTATACATCTCTACTGCTTGAGCTTTTTTGTCGTCATCCCACGCCATTTTTCTACCTCGTTTTCTATAGTATTCTGGAAGCCCAAGTGCGAAGCCTGTGCGTTCCCGTTGTTGTTGATAAAATCTATCTCCCATATATAATATTATACAGAAATTTAGATTGTAAGTCAAGAAATATTTTTCAATTCCTTAATATTTTATACCGCTGACGAAATCTAATTTCTCTGCAGCAGCTGCTGCTTTTTCTACTTGTTCGTCAATCGCAGCAACTACCTCGGGATGTTCCCCAATACCTGCTGGGTGTCTTAAATACACCTGTATGTTTGCCTCAGCTTCAGCCATCTGTGCCTTATATTTTAGTATTAAGGCAGCTAATAATTTATCTCTCATTTTTGTCCTTTTATTACTGCATCGCAGTATGCTAATACCCATCTCTTTCTAACGCCATCAAAAATAGCAATTTGCCATATGAAAGGTATAATGCATATCGTTCCTAGTCCGTAAACTATGCAATGCATTTTCTTGTACTTAGTTAGCAGTTCTTCTTCTCTATCTTTTAGTATGTATACTATAATATTAAATGTTCGATACATAATCATGATCCATGTACTAAGATAGATCGACAGAAGTATATACAATACTTCCACTGTTTACTCCTTATATCTCGGCTCCGTATCTCTCTAAGTGCCTTAAACTACCTAGGTCATAACTAGAGTAGTGGGCATGAAAGCCGCCTTCCTTGATAAATCCAAAGTATGGACTTTCAAAGTTTGTTAGTTCTATTACATATACATGATAAGTTTTACACTCTGATTTTTCACTATATATGCCATTTTTCATGATGCGAGCAGGTAGATCATATCTACTACACCATACTTTTTCTCCTACTTCGAAGTCGTCTGATACGCACTCCTCTGGTAAAAATCCCATCTTCTGTTTCATTCCTTGTTCGGTTTTGGGACGCTTTGTAGGTACTCCTATTCTTTCTACTATACCTTTTATAAAAGTTGCAGAACGATATAAACCTTTAGCTATATCACTAACAGGTTCTCCACTTAGGTATCTTTGAACTGTTTGTCTTATTTCCATATCTGTAGCTCTTTTACCTCTGTTGAGTTCTTTTCTTCTAGCACGAAAGTCTATTATTTCTTTATGTTCTTCTATAATCTTAGTAAGTCTGGTAGTATTATAACTAATGTTTAACATCTCACACGCTTCTTTCTTTGTTATAGGTGTGTCTGACTCCAGATACCCTATAACTCTTTGGATATTAGTTTCGTCTAGTTTTTCGTGTTTTTTGCTTTTTATTGCCATTATTTTATGTTTAAGTGTTCGTTGCCGTTTTGTGTATTAAATCTTCTAACTAAATACTTGAAATTATTAACCAAGTAAGTTGGATAGTCGTCAGTTGTTGAGTAAGGACCTGCGGTTTCATCACAATGATCAATCCACATCCTACTTACAAAACCTGCAAACTTATCGCTAAATATGTCATTAAATGCACTCTGTCTCATGATTTATCTATCAACATTTGGTTATCATACTCATAGTCTTCTTTCTCTAGTTGTCCTATTAATATGATTGCATAATGAATAACTTTGTATAAATCTTCTGTATTCTTGCCATCTTTCTTTCCAAAACGCTGTGCATACTTGATGATATTACCAATACAAAAACCTTCTCCATGTCCATTCTCAAATACTATCTCTGTAGTTTGAGTCTTTGCTTGGGCATAGTGCTGGTTGTAGGTAAAGTCTATATACTTTTTTAGTTCTTCAACTACTTTGTTTTCATTAAATTTATACTGTATCATTTTTGTTTCTTCTTAACCCAGTCATGCCATCTTTGTTCACAGTATTCTGTAAAAGCTACGAATGAATCACTTTGTATTGTATAATTAATTATAAACCAATAGGCTGCTATACTAAATATATACTTGCCTACTGAGTATGGAAATAATACTACTTGGTGTAAAAAATCAATCACTGCTATTCTCCTGTTAATATGGCTACAAATATCATTAATAATATAAACCCTGTTATATCATTTAATGATTCTAAAACTGCTGGCATGAAGTTAAATCCTAGCAATAAACTTGCTACTGTAACTAAACCAAATATCCCTGCTATAAACTGTGATATTGCTTTCATTATATGTCTCCGTCTTTGCGTACTTCACTACGCACTGCTTCAAATCCGTTAGGGTATCTACTCTCTAGTTTACTAATATTTTCTTTCATTACTTCTTGTGGAGTGTACCCTAACGCTGTACAACCCTGAACCCAATACCACAGGACATCGCCTAGCTCTCGCTTTAAGTGGTATCGTTCATGTTTGTTGAATGGTTTACCCTGAAATATAATCTTTTTGATTACTTCTGAGAACTCTCCTGATTCAGCTTGCATACCGATTGATGCAGTTAATAGCTGAGAAAATTCTGTTACTGGGTGTTCTAATGTGAGGTCAACTAGCCTTTCGCATAGTTTGACTGTATCTAAGCTTTCTTTAGATGTTGTGCTGACTACAAACTTTGCGTAGTCATTAAAATTGTGTGTTGTGTTTGGTTTCTGGTCGTACATTCTTGTCCTGTTAATGTGTTAAATTTCGTGATGAATACCACTTGCCTAACCAAGCGTCTATTCTTTTGTCTGTCCAGTGTGCTGGAAAGTATACTGAGATATAGGGTTTATCTTGTAATACGACTCTCATAGTCCGCATAGTCCTCGTTCCACCAATGTGGTTTATCTCTAAACTTCCAGCTTGCAAAGGTTGCTTTATCTAAGTGGTAGTAGTCTCTGTACGACTGTATAGGATTTTCATAATCTTTCAACTCGTCTGGCATAGCTAATCCGAACTCTGTAAAGCCTAGTCTTTTCATATGTACTGGCTCTGGTAATTTATTTACTACTTGATGTATGGACTTATGTTCTTTGCCATATCTGTATCTGTACTCATCATTTAGAGCATTGCCATAGCAATGCGTCCACTCATGATTATCTAGTGATGATCTTGCCCATATAGTACAGGGGTGATTATACATCATTGGTAGATAGGGAGTGATTGGTCTGTCCTCTGGAAGTAAGTGTTTGATCTTTGCTTTTTCTTCGTTCAACACATCTCTTTCTTCTTTATTTAAAGCTCTAGGAACAAAACCTAAAAACTTATCGACCCATATGCTTGTACATAAAATCTGTGCTACTTCTAGAGGCATCTTGACAATATGTTTGTCAACATGATACTCGGCACACTTATCTAAATTTTCGTCTAAGTAAAATAAATTCATATGTATATTATACAGAAATTCTGAGGATAAGTCAAGTAATATTTTTAACTTTGCTGAAAATATTACTTACTGTTAATTTTGTCTTTCGCTGTTCCTGCGTATAGTCCAAACCAAGCTGCGCCTGCTCCGACTACAATAGAAATCAACCCTGATTGCTCTAATGTAGGCACTTCTAGTGCCATAAACCAAAATGTACAATAGTATAGTAAATACATATATACACTTAGGAAGGCTCTAGGAAAAATACGCCAAGAATCTATCATTTGAGAAAACCATATAGCTTTCTGCCATGGATTGTCTGGCTCTCTTTCGTTCTCCATTTCCATTATTGTTTGTTTGAGTTCCCCTATTTCAGAAACCATTGCCATGAATTTATTCAGGTCTATTTCAACCTCATTTCGGCTCATGTCGCCTTGAAATTGTTCGCTAGGTTGTGCCATGCTCCATTTTCTCCAATCTCTCACGAAGAAGTGTTAACTCATCTTCGTAGCTTTGCCATAGTGAAGCACTCTTAGTCGCCTTTTGGTTCGTTTCGAGTACTTTTATAGCTATTTTTAGATTATTAAGTTTAGGACTCATTGAGAATATCTTTTATCCATTTATTCTCTATTGAATCTATATCTAAGGGTGTTGTATCAGAGGATATTATCCTACTAGGGCTATTTTTAAACATGACTTTATCATTATAGTCATAAATATCATCTACCCATTCTCCGATATCTTCATTGTCGAGTTCTACTATTAACTCAATTCTATGTACTTGTTTTGTGTTTGCCATTTTTTCCTTTTAGTTTTTAACTTAGCATATTTAACATACGCTCTATATTTAGCTTCTTGTTCTTCCTTTACAGAAGTTTTCAGTACTTTAATTGTGGATTTTAAACTGTTTATTTCATTCTGTTGTTCACAGATTATCAGTCTTAGCTGTTCCTCCAGCGTGTTGTTGAGGTTCTGATTCATTTTTAAGTTTGGTAAATGCTTCAGCTATGTACTCTGTCATGTCCATACCACGCTCTAAAGCGTGTGCGTTCATGGCATCCCACATATCTTGTGTGATATTATAAGTCTGACCTTCGAATTTAATTTCCACTAAATAGATCAGCCTCGGCTTGTCGTCTGCGAGTAAGTCCTTCAAGAACTTTCCCGCCTGCTTTGTTCCATCTCATTATCTGTGCTGGAACTTCGTCATAACTTCCTGCATTTAGCACTTTCAAAAGTGTACTTGCTGCAAGATTGCCTGCGCCTAAATTGAATACCCATGACACTAATGCATCAAATTGGTTTTGGTCTAAAGGCACAGCTACATACTTATGTATATAGTTTTCATACTCCTCTAGTTCATGTACTAACATGGACTCGGCTTCTTCTTGAGTGATGGTATCACCCATCTTTACACCTTTAATGTGTCCGTACCCGATTGTAGGTACTCCAGCAGCACAATGATATGCTTCTAGTTCACACCCTTCAAAGTGTTTAATTAAATCTATTCCTTTACTACTTATATTCATTCGTTTCCTATATGTAAAAACTTTCTCCGCATCCACAGCGACCAGTTTCTTGTTCATTAACGATATGAAATGACTCACTAAAATTATCAGTTTTCCAATCCAATATCGCATCTGTTAAATATTTATTACTTAATATGTCTACTACTAAGATTTCTTGATATACTATATCAGTTAAATCATGATTTTCGGCATGGCTTAACTCATATGTATAACCACCACAACCACCGCCACTTACTTTAAGTCGAGCGCCCCAAGGGTTTGAGGCGACTCTTTCTTTTAAGTTTTCTAGTGCGGCGGACGTAATTTGCACTATGGTTAAGTTATTGCAACAATGCTTACAGCGAACATGAGAATTAGAAGTAAAACTTCTATCTGTTGCTTTACTGCTAATCTGTCTACTCTTGTTCTTGCTCTCATTGCTTTTCTAATAGCTCCCACTTCAACCTATGTTTATGCTTTTTGGTTTTTCAGCTTCAGGTACATTCACCGATAGATCAACTACTAACATTCCGTCCTTGAATGTGCAACTGTCTACTTCTACCCAACTGCCTAGAGAAAATTCTCTGTTAAAAGGTTTACCACTCAACCCTTTATGGATATAAGTTTCTTCCTCGCTTGTTGTCAGCTTATCTTTCCCCTCAATTTTAAGGGTATTTTTACGCTGTGTAACCTCGATATTTTCTTTTGACCAGCCTGGAAGCGCCATCTCAATACGATATGCCTCATCTCCAACTGATACTAGATTATATCTAGGGTAGTTTGTTATAGGGTTATTTCGAACCCTGTTTGTTATGTCTCTGTTGAGACGATCAAATCCGACAAACAATTTGTCAAAATCTGAAAAGTTTAAATGCTGTATTACAGTCATTGCGTTCTCCTAATTGTGTCCTCTCGGTACACGCTGTGAAGTCCTTTCGGTACTTCTGGTTAATATTGTATGTCTAACAAACCCGACCATTGGTGGAAATGGTACTCCTAACCTCGCCCTCGGAAAGCTTTGTTTCCTACTCGTGCCAGACATATGTAGGTGTTGTTATGGCAGTGCCTACAACTGCGCTTAATTTGTTAGAAGTTTTTATACTTCTCATTTGTATATTATAGCAAAAAAATACCACCTTGTCAACAACTATTTTTCAGTCGTCAAAGTCTATCTGTCCATCTTCCTTTAAGTAATCCAATGTTTTAGATATCCAATACTGTTTTGTAGCATGGTAAGTTATATGCACCGCGCCTGCAAGAATTACTATGTATGCGAGGTCTATTTGCCAATCCATTCTACATCTCCTCGTGGTATTACTTGATACGCACCCTTGTTATATGCAGGAGCAACTGTAAACTTTTTACTTTCTTCCACTTTGTAACTAGTGTCTGCCATAGGCTTATAACCTGTAGATTTATAACTAAGTATCTCTGTAGATTTACTACTGATAGTTTTTGTACTCTGTGCTACAAAGTCTGGTCTTTTTGCTTTCTTCCATGCATTAGTTTTTCGCTTGCGTCCGCTAGGGCTATGCCTCATGCTTCCTACTACTATCATAAATTTGTCTCCTATAAAATAATTTACATATGTATATTATACAGGAAGATTCACCGAAAGTCAAGTAAAATTCGAACCACTCCTAAAAATAGTTCTTGACTTCTACTCAAGAATTTGCTATAATAGTCATATGAAATACGAAAATAAATGGACAGACAAAGAACTTCGCTTGTTGAAAGCGTCCTACGGGAAAGTGCCAAACTCGAAGTTAGCTGTCATACTAGGAAAAACTCCTACAGCCCTCGCAAATAAGGTTCACTATCTAAGAAGGCGTGGGTGGACATTTAATGCGTAACAATAACTTCGACCGAATGCTAAGAACTTTCAAGCGTTATGTTACGAAGAAAGGAGTAGTCGAAGAAGTACGCAAACGACAGTATTACATCAAGCCTTCCGAACAAAAACAAATAAGAAAGAACGCTGCAAAACGGAGAGCAGCACTGCAAAAACGACAAGACGCCCAGGCACCTCGTCGAGGGTATATAAATCGTTCCAGAAAAAAACGATAACTTCAATTTAATTTAAACTTTTTTATGTTAGATAAAGCTCGCACAGATCGCCCTTTCAATGACCCACCCAAAAATATTACTTGCATTATTGCTAAAGTTGTGGTATAATATATACATAAATTGATAATCAACCAAGCTAACTACTGTTAAACAAATCAATAAAACCCTAATCTAAAGAGCACTGCATGAGAAAGATTTTTTGTGGGAGTGTAAACGGGAACAAAAAATAATCTCGAATCCAGTGTCTCTGATAAGAATTATAATTGGTTTCTATTATAAGCAACCGATTATTCACGATAAAACTAAACAGTCTAACGAACCCAATTCAATTTTAACACTAAAACCAAGTTACTACACTTGCGTCTGTTTCACACCTACCGAACTTCCGAAAACCAAAATTTTTTAAGAGTCTATAACAGACTATGCCTAATTTGTACCTATACTTCCCTAATTTCCCCTAGACTTTACATGGGTCTGCTCGAAGGTCGTTAGATACAAAAACGGGATCGTAAAGACCCCGCTACGGTTTAGTTTAAGTACTACTTCTTGTGTTTAGTTTTTCTACTATACTTCTTGCTCGTATGAAACCCGCCTTTGTGCCTTGTAAATTTTGCTACAATGTTTCGTATTTTTTGTTTCATACTCTGCTTTTTCATATTAGTCTCGTTCTAGTGTTTGACCACCATTTAATTTCATAAATTCACTTACACCCAATTCTTCACTAGAGTCAATCCATGAGTGATCTACAACACTTTCCTGTGTTTCTACATCAACTAGTTCGCTATTTGCAGTCGTACCTTCACAACAATACTCGTCTAGTATTTCTTCTGCTTGTCTTTCGGTTTCTGCTATGATTTCAATTTCTTCTACGACATACATAGTTTTCTCAACTTTAGCGATATACTTCTTTAACATATGCTCAGCCATGATTGTCCTCCAATACTGTAAAAAGATATTTTATATCTTGTTTCGGGGCTTTCTCTAACCCCATAATTTTACTACTATCAATATCCAGTAGCTCAGCAATATTCTTAATCAGCTGTTCTTTGGTTACTGGAATCTCGCCTGTCTTTGTCTTGTAGATAGCTTTCTGATAAACACCTTCTCTAGATAGTTTACCGATTATAGATTTTGCACTCTTACTCATGCTTACAGTTAGTTTTTCTACTGTGTCTCTGGTGGGGCTTTTGGTATATTCCGCCACCATAAAATCTACTTGTTCTTGCGTATAGTTTGCTGCCACAGCCATCTCCTAGTAATACAAATTAAGACCAATCTTAACGGCTCTGCCATTTCCTACATCTATAGAAGCATTACCTCCACTACTAGCAATTAATGTTGTTTTACCACTAGCTGATGGACCGATCTCTTTGTTTGTGTCGATTTTTATTGTCAGTATGCCATCGTTATCGACATCATATGATATACTGTTTGCTTTACCCATTAATTCCATTGTTTCTCCTAAAAATCGGGTTCTAAATCATCTGAATCATCATAACTCAGGTCTAAAGGTTCTTCAAAACCTTGCATTTTTGCTAGGTCTCGAAGAATTCGTTGCATTTCTTTGATATTTCTTTCTAGGCAATTACCCATTTCTTGAATATCTTGTTTAATCCAACTGTTTTCTGTTTCTAATTCTGTCAAGCGATGTTCTAGTCTGTCCATCTTGTCAGCTTCTACCAAATGTTTTCTTGGCGGGAACGGTATTACTTCACCCATTAGCCTCTCCCTAGCAATGCTATAGCAAAGACTAATAAAATAAAAGTTAAGTTTACTACTATTGCCATCATAGTTTTGATACTGGGGCAGCTACATTCACAAACCATGCGCCTAAGTCCATCTGCCTTCTCTTGGCTTCGCCGACTAATAGTTCATCTACTAGCGCTACAGCCTCTTCTTCTGTTGCAGCATTGACTATGTACTCTTGATCTGTACTGTCAAGTGAAAAGTCTACATTCATAAGCCACTTCTGTCTACCTATGATGTTGCCTAAGCCATCTCTGACTTGTCCTGTTTTTTGATCTGTATGGAGTTCTCTCTCCAGTGGATCGATTTCTCTACCTATACCCATTTTAATTTTACTCCCCTTCGAGCAAGCTCGTTAAGACATTTCTGTCGCTGTTTTGGCTTTGTGTAATCGCCATTAATTGTTTTTAGTAGTTCTACTACTGGTGTCTGTTTTAAGTAGAAATGTTGCCATTTCTTAATTGGGCTATGTGTGTTCATTTTCTGCCCTCGCAACCCTCTTGGGATTATTCTTTCGCTTTCCTTAAATTTAGATGGCATGTTGTTTCTCCTGTAATGCTACATTGATTAAAAATTCTACATTGTCGGCTAGTTCGGGATTTATCTCTACTAGCAATCTAATTGTTTCTTGCAGTTGTCTGCTATCCATAGTGCTTAGATTATTCACTATACTTTGTTCTCTACCTGTGTTAAGCATTATTTTTCTGTGCCTCTCTAATTGGTTTCATATGTCTTTCAAAGCGATCTTCAGCATCTTCTTCAAAAAATATGATGGGTTGTTGTTCTGACGCACAATATAGTTTTGATACTAATAAGTTTTGTACTCTACGATTGCTGCGTCGCCTGTTGTTTGCTTTAATTTTTGCACTACGCCTCATTATCTACCTCGCCCTGTCATTTTCTTTTCGACTTTGCGTGTAGTTGGCATAGCAACTGGGGTAGCAATGATACGGATTTCTCCAAGCTCAGCTACACCTGTGGTGTTAGTTTTTAGACTTCCATCCCAATAACCTATACTATGGCGTCTTTTGATTTCTTTACGCACAGCAGCGCCTTCACTATCTTGCAGTGATGACAGAGCGTTGAGTTGTTTGTCTGATGTGTTTAAATATGATAAGTTCATTGCTTTTCTCCTAAAATTCTTATTTCTTTTTTTAATATGTATATTATACAGACTTTTAAGATATTTGTCAAGAACTATTTTTCACTAGGCATAAAAAAACCCAGCACATGGGCTGGGTTCAAAAATAAGTTTCTTGTTTGATTCGCACTTCGTCTATAGTTCATCAACTACATGTGCGTGCCTGCTTGCGTGAACAAAAGTCTTATGGCTTAGAGGTTTTAGTGGTTTGCAATGCATTTGCTGTGCCCCTTTGGTGAGTTCTCCTCAATAGTTCTCAGCGAGTAGTGAATGTATTAGGGCTTTTTCATCGCCGCATAAGCGTTACTTCGTCCATTTGTCATTTACTTCACTCGTCTTTAAATTATTTAACAGGTAGCCGTTCTTATGGTGGTTCTACCTCGCAGCTATCGTTTTAATACTCATGAGCATAAAAGAGTTCTCTGCGTGTGTCTCTGTATTTATGTTTCGGTTCGTGAGCCCTTCCGAATATGTATGAGTGATAAGTTATCACCTCTTATATCGCAACGACTTGGGGGAGCGCAGACTAGGTCTACTTGCCCAAGTTTATTTCCTAAGAAACTCTACTGTTCGTTGAGGGTAGGTTTACGACTACCAATCGCCCATCGTCTTTGTTTTTACTAGTCAGCTGGTCAAGGCACTCACTTCTAGGTTTGTCTACACAGGTTTACTACTAATATGTTCTTGCGAAAGCACTATCTTAAAAAAGAATAGTATGGCTAGCGACTTATAGTACAGAAATTTAGATTTACTACTATGCAGTACGGGCATTCCACCCCCGAGATGTTATCGTTGCATCTACGGCTCAATCACGGGGAGTATTATCGACACTCCCTTAGCCGCCTGTCATTCTTAACGCTTCTACAGGGGAAACGGAGGCTGTTGTTTCATCGTTAGGTCGCCTCTACCTATGCTTTCAAGAAGGATTATTTATTGGCTCCACCCGCACTATTTCTAGGTCTTACAGCTTCACGGCTCAATCATTTATTTTTTCCTGTTTTTCTCAAAAACATATATATATTATACAGACTTTTGAGAGTCTTGTCAAGAAGTTTTTTACATTTTTGTTAAAAAACTTTCCGAGGACTCGGTAGGGGCGTCATCGTTAAGTACGCCCCCGTCCTATCGACAAATTAAAGACTGTCGATTAATCTTTGTAAGTCAGCTTTGCTAGCTTTGACTAGAGATGGTACTGCTATGCCAAAGTTGGACTCAATTATAGCTACTAGCTCAGCTTTACGCACGACTGGTTCGCCTGTTTTGGTTACTTTAGGTTGAGCAATATACACACCCTCTCGTGAAAGTTTAGCAATAATGCTTCTTACACTTTTGCCGAATTCTTGAGCGAGAGCGTCGACTGTCTCTCTTGTAGGGTTAGCTACATATTGCTCGGTCATTTGAGCGACGATTTCATCGCTATAGTTTTTCTTTGCATCTGCCATTATTGGTTCTCCTATGTTAAAAATGCGTTGTATTAAATTCATTGTTCTTTTCCTGTTTATACTACTATTATACAGAGTCTGGAAAGCCATGTCAAGTGTTTTTTGACATCTGGCTTAACTTTTTTCATCCAGCCACTGCTACGAATAGCGTTGCGAAAAGTATCCAAGTCAGCGGATGCAATACATAAAATTTGATTGTGTTGCGTATTTTCTCTTGTCTTGTGTTCTTTTTCATAATATAAATATATTATACAGAACTTGTTAAGCCTTGTCAATACATTAGCTTAAGTTTTTGTCATAAATTAACGCCAACGAATTCTGGGGGGCGCGACGCGAAACTGCTCACTAAATGTGAGAATTACGCCCAATTTGTCGCAATTTGTCGCAATTTGTCGCAAAGACTGCCCAAAACTTTCTTAAACCCCGCGTAAGTTTTTTCTTGACATTTTGCACCCGCTATGGTATAATCGGCGCGGCTTATTTCATTTTTCTACTTAGTTTTCGCACTGGCGCAGGCGGCACAGAGTTTTTGTACTTAGTTTTTGCACTGGCGCAGGGGTAGGCGTCCCTGTAAACACCATTCTTGCGTTAAAACCTATCAAGTAGCCGTCCATATTGCTCATTTCCTGCACTAGACTAGACCCCACTAAAGTTTTTTGTTTTATTTTAAAAAATCTATTGACAAGCGTTTATTTGTGTGGTAGAATGGGCGCTATTTGAAAAGGGGACAAATGATTACTAAATAAATGGGTTTTTCTATTGACAAGCGTCCAAAAATCCTTATAATAGTATGTATATTTAGGAGATAAGAGATGAAACAAGTAAAAGAAACAAAAGTGCCAAAACGCCCTTCCAAAAAAGTGCTAATGGCTGTCGTAAGCGACAAAAGTGGCAAAAGCCTAAAAGAACTAGAGTCCCTTTCTAGAGCGAATGTGGACACCATCGAATGGGTCATCGGTCTCCTCTAACGAGGCGACCCCACCGAAAGCCGACAACTGTCGGCTTTTTTGTGTCTGAAAATGTAAGTAAGTACTTACTATCGCTGCCGCGGGGTTAGACACACGATTTAAAAAAGATTGAGAAAAATTGAAAAAACCCTTGACAACCCCGATCAGATGTGTTATAATGGGCGCTGCCGCGGAAAGACTTCACATCGGAACTTCACTTTAGCACTTAGGCGCAGAGCGCTATAACTTCGTAACTTCACTTTAACACTTAGGCGCAGGGCGTGTGGCTGACATTCACGAAACTTATAATGTATTATTCATGAAATTTATAAAAACCAAGAGTCCCAAAAACGGCCGATAGCCTGCAAAAAAAAAAGAGGGCATATAGCCCTCTTAATTTCCTCAGTAGTTATTAGTCGTCTTTGCTTGGGAATGGATTGTCCCTAGTTCCGCAAATTGAATAAAATCCGAACCCGTAACAGCTGGAGCAATAATCAACGCCTATCATTCCCGTTTCATGGCAATCATCACATGGAATACGAACCTTTAGCGGATCGCCTGTTTTTTCAAATTCGCCTGTCTTATTTGATGCCATATTTCACCTCCGCTTCTTTCACCCATCTAGCCATTGAGAATAAATCAAGATCATCCCAAAAAATGAAATTATGATTTTCATTATTTCCTTTAGCGGTCTGATCAATCTCATAAAGTAAAAAGCCCGCCAATTCTTTTTCCGTTTTACAAGATTGTTCATCTATTGCCCGTTCAAAGATTTCTGTGCAACCCTCAGATTGTGCAAATGCAAAAAGCTCATT
>ERZ1046367.379-NODE-379-length-32247-cov-7.735121_pt1 | contig 32247 bp, 31 predicted proteins | sample MGYA00383091_ERZ1046367 | MGnify/ENA primary metagenome ERZ1046367 (study PRJEB29581, sample SAMEA5548361) | metagenome | biome: marine; feature: coastal; material: water | depth 50 m | study: Short-term variability in the microbial, nano- and picoplankton... | reverse complement strand
GTATGGCTTTCGTAATAATGCCGCTTGATATGCTCCATATTAACTGTTCTGGAGATACTGGGCTGTTGATAAAGATCACGCAGGTAATTCGACAAATTTGGATAATCGGCGATCCGGCGAATATTACATTTGAAGTGGCCAACATAGACCGAATCAAACCGGATCAGGGTGGTGAACAACCGCCAGTCTGCTTCGGTAATCTGCGCGCCGGCTAAATAGCGCTTTTGGGATAAAATGTCTTCCAGCCAATCCAAAGTATCAAACAGCGGCGTGATCGCTTCTTCATAGGCTGCTTGTGTTGTCGCAAACCCGCAGCGATAGACGCCGTTGTTCACAGTGGTGTAAATGCGGTCATTCAAGGCATCAATTTCCGATCGCAAATGTTCAGGGTAATAATCCCCTTGCGCCGCTCCAACCTCATCAAAAGCCGAATTGAACATGCGGATAATTTCTGGCGATTCGTTTGAAACAATGGTTTTTGTCTGCTTGTCCCAAAGCACCGGCACGGTTACACGGCCCGAATAGTCAGGCTTGGCTTGGGTATAAACCTGATGCAAAAACTGCGCCCCGTTTACCGTATCTGGCACAACACCATCGCCAACATCAAAGGTCCAGCCGTTCTCGGCCATATACCAATGAACAATGGACACCGAAATCATCTTCTCAAGCCCTTTGAGCGCCCGCAAAATCAAAGTACGGTGGGCCCAGGGACAAGCTAAAGAAACATAAAGATGATAGCGTCCCGGCTCGGCTTTAAAACCGCCTTTTCCGCTTGGCCCTGCCGCTCCATCGGCCGTGATCCAATTGCGAAACTGTGGTGCTTTTCGCACGAAACGGCCATTTGTTGATTTGGTGTCATACCATTGATCAACCCATTTTCCTTCTTGAAGTAAACCCATCTTGAAATCCTTGGTTTAGTGGTCTTTTGGTTTGATAAAGCGGTTGTTGCGAAGATCCGTAAAAGCTTGATGTAATTCTTCGCGTGTGTTCATCACAATCGGGCCGTGCCACGCGACAGGCTCTTGTATGGGAGTTCCAGCCACCAATAAAAACCGGATGCCTTCTGGCCCAGCTTGCACAACAATCTCATCCCCAGTTCCAAATTGTACCAACGTCCGGTTGCCCGACATATCACGTATGTTTAACTCTTCACCGCGTACTTCTTTTTCCAAAAGAACCCCTTGCGGCGTTGAAGCGTCTGCAAATTTCCCTGCACCCTCGAAAATATAGGCGAATGTATTTCGGTAGGTATCAACCTTAAAGGCTTTACGCCGATTGGCGGGAACAGTGATATCAAGATAAAGGGGATCAGCCGCCACGCCATCTACGGGGCCGCGTTGACCCCAAAATTCGCCAGTTATCACTTTGACCTGGGTGCCATCATCATCGATAATCTGCGGAATTTCCTTGCCCTGTACATCCTGATAACGCGGTGCGGTCATTTTAAGGCTACCCGGCAGGTTGGCCCATAGTTGAAAGCCATGCATTTGTCCGTTTACGTTACCGCTTGGCATTTCCTGATGCATGATGCCCGACCCTGCAGTCATCCATTGAATGTCTCCGGCCCCCAGTGTTCCACTATTGCCCAAGCTGTCACTGTGCTCAACTGAACCGCTTAGTACATATGTGATGGTTTCAATGCCGCGATGCGGATGCCACGGAAACCCGCCAGCATAAGCATCCGGAGTTTCGTTGCGAAAATCATCAAAAAGTAAAAATGGATCATGGGTTTTCGGTTTGTGAAACCCAAAAGCGCGATGCAGATGGACGCCAGCACCTTCTAAGGTTGGGCGCGCACTGCTTGTTGAAATAGCTGGCCTTAGCGACATGATCACACTCCTCTATTTTTCCGTCTCATAGCAAATAATGCCCACTCGCAAGATTGCGAGTTCCAATAATGAGAAAGCTCTGTTCGAAAAATTGTTCCACATTATGCCGTTTTGGTGATGGTTATGACCATTGATATTATTGTGTATGTCAGGTTTTTTTGATTAGAATAAGGATCATAAAAAAGAACCTTTTGTTCTAAAAAGGAGAACATTATGGGCCAAATAGAAGATTTACGGTTGTTCACACTGGTTGTGGAACATCGGGGCATTTCAAAAGCTGCAGATAGGCTGAACATTGCAAAATCGGCCGTCAGCAGGCGCCTAAACCTAATGGAAGACCGGTATGCCACCAAATTGATTGATCGCGCTCCGGGCCGTTGGGAGGTCACAGAAGTTGGGCGAGAGTTATACCAACGCGCAACGCGGGCAGTAAATGATATTGAAGAAATTGAAGCAGACTTCAAAAGCACCCATGCCGATATTTCAGGCCCACTTACAATTTCTGTTCCCCGAGAATTTGGCATTTCTTTTCTTAGCCAAGTGCTGATTGATTTCAAAACCAAATACCCCCAAATACAACTCACCGCCGATTTTGACGATCGCATTATTGACCTTGATCGAGAAAATTATGATTTTGCAGTTCGCGTCACGCCAAAAGTAGATGAAAAGCTTTTAGTCGAAAAAGTCGGAATGGTTCGGCATTACCTTTGTGCATCCCCAAACTACCTAAAGGAAAATAATGCTCCAAAAACACTTGATGATTTACAAACTCATAGGTTGCTTCATTTCGGAACTGCAAAACGCGGAACGTGGCGCTTTAAACATGCAGATCGAAAAAAGGAAGAGGTGCATGAGTTTTCACCTGCTTTAAATAGCAATAGCGGCCAATTCTTGTTTAATGCGACTGTGCAAGGGCAAGGTATCGCAAATTTGCCAGATTTTATTTTAGGAAACGCTTTTGAAACGGGCCAGCTTATAAAGCTTTTGCCCCAATACCAAATTGCAGATTACTTCATTTGTTTGCTGCGCTCGGAAAACCGGCGCATTAATCGCCGCATGCGTATGTTTTCGCAAGAAATAATAGCTGCCTGTAATCACTAGTACGGTCAAGCCGAACTCGTGCTGTTGGCACTATAGGTTTTCATTTTTAGAACTTGCGGTTCTAAAGTCTATATCTGGTCAAAATAATTGGAATAGTGGAGCTTTGCGGCAGTTCATAAACGTCAAGAGGGTTTTTATGCTGACTGCTTCACGCAAAGACTATGGTTCAATCGCTAAACTATTTCATTGGGGTCTTGCTGCTCTGATCCTTTGGCAGCTCTTAACAGGTGTCAATCTTCACGGGATGGAGTTCTCGGCGCAAAAAGCTAAGTTCATCTGGTTTCATCAAGTTATCGGAACCTTGATTTTTTCATTAATCGCACTTCGGCTTATTTGGCGTTTCTACAATCGCCCTAAATTTGAAGAGACTTTACCAAAGCTGCATAAATGGGGCTCAAAAATCGTGCATTTTCTCCTGTACGCGCTGTGCTTATGGCTGCCTATACAAGGATCTTTAATGACTTGGTCTGGTGGATTTGATGTTTACTTGGTGGGTTTAATAAAAATCCCAGCTCTTGTTGCAGAAAATAAAGAAATGTACCCAACGTTTGTGTCATTCCATTATGCGACTGCCATGGCACTATTAAGCCTTACTTTGATCCACATAGCTGCGGGTTTGTATCACCGTTTCATCGCCAAAGACGCGCATGGCGTTTGGAAGCGAATGGCTATTTCGTTTCAAAAACCACAGTCCGGTAAATGAAATCCAATCTTAGGGTGCCCAAAAGCAGTCGTTCCTAAAAAGTAAGAAATGGCAATCGGACAAGGCTATATGCCAACTTCTCAAAAATTAAGGAGTGTGGCACAACGTGAAACTGTTCAACTTCCGTGCATAATCCACATGGGCGCACGTGAAGTTTTTTTGAGCACGCCGCAGAGCAGTATTGTGCGATCAAGTAAAAAGAATAGAAATATAATGGCGGCCCCTGAAGGACTCGAACCCTCAACCTGCCGATTAGAAGTCGGCTGCTCTATCCAGTTGAGCTAAGGGGCCGCAAGTACATGATGCCTGATAAACCGATTACGAACGGAATTCAAAACCTAAAACTAAAGTTTTTAATTTTGTTTGCTATTAACTGATCGATTGGTGCAAGCTTTGCAAAAGACACGTACCAAAGGCACTCGTCAATGTCACATCCCCCAGTTTTTGATCTTGATCCGGATGTATTTCATGCCGATCCTTATCCGATTCTTAAAAAAATGCGCGCCCAAACGCCAATTGCTTTTGTGCCGGCTCTTAATGCTGTTTTGGTCACCCGCCGCGATGACATTTTTACCCTCGAAAAACGTATTGATATCTTTTCATCGGATCAACCTGACGGTTTGATGACGAAATTAATGGGACAAAATATGATGCGTAAAGATGGCGCTGAACATTTGGCCGAGCGCAAAGCCATATTTCCAACAGTTTCACCAAAGAGCGTTCAAAACGTTTGGCGCACAGCATTTGAGCATGCCACAAATGCTGTGCTTGATCGAATTGTTCCAAACAGTCAGACCGATTTGGTCGCTGATTTTGCAATGCCCGTTTCGGCAGAGGCCCTCAAAGCAATGACCGGTCTTACGAATATGGGCTGGCAAGAAATGGATCGGGTTAGCCAAGGCATGATCGATGGATGCGCCAATTATTCAGCAGACCCGCACGTGGAAGCGCGGTGCAATGAATGCACCGCGTCAATAGATCGCCACATCGATGAAAGAATGGCATCCGGATTTCTTGAAGATGATCTTTCATTGCTGGCCGTGCAGCTCCGTGCCGGCTTAAGCCTAGAGCAAAGCAGAGCAAATATAAAACTGGCAATTTCAGGAGGCCAAAACGAACCTCGAGATGCTATTGCAGGTCTTGTTTGGGCATTATTAAAGCATCCAAACCATCTTGCTGATCTTACCAGCGGCGCGCTAAGCCATTTGCAGGTTTTTGAAGAATACTGCCGCTGGATTTCACCCATTGGAATGTCTCCGCGCAGAGTGGCAAGAGCCTATAGTTACAAAGGCTTAGAATTCCGCCCTGAGCAAAGGGTATTTTTCATGTTTGGATCAGGAAATCGTGACGAATCTGTTTTTGCAAAACCAGACGTGTTTGACCCTTATCAAGACAGCTCAAAAGCCATTGCATTTGGCGCTGGTCCACATTTTTGTGCCGGGGCATGGGCCAGCAAATGTCTTATTGCCGAAGTTGCGATGCCGATGCTTCTCAGCCGGTTTTCTAACATAAAAATTACTGGCCCAGTTGAATTTTCTGGCTGGGCATTTCGCGGGCCAGCATCGGTTCCAGTGGCGTGGAAAGACTAGATGTTTATATTTTTTATCCGGATTCACTTTTACTTGGGCAGAAGATTGTTTAGAGCTTTTCTATGATGTGGACTATTCCAAATATACTGACTGTCCTGAGGTTGTTGGCGGCGCCAGGTGTAGCGGTGATGTTTTTGTATTTTACACGGCCCTACGCTGATTGGTTCGCGCTTTTATTGTTTGTTGCTGCCGCCATTACAGACTGGTTTGATGGGTTTCTGGCGCGGGCCTGGAAACAGGAAACAAAACTGGGGACAATGCTGGATCCAATTGCCGATAAAGCCATGGTTGTCATCGCTTTGATGATTATTGTCGGTTACTCAAGTATGTCACCATGGTTGGTTTTGCCGGCCACAGTGATTTTGTTTCGAGAAGTGTTCATATCCGGACTGCGCGAATTTCTGGGGGATACAGCTGGTACTCTTAAAGTCACTGTTTTGGCGAAATGGAAAACCACCGCCCAGATGGTGGCCATTTCCTTTCTGTTCTCACAAGGTGTCTTTGAGCATTATCTAATCATGTCATCTATTGGTATGGATCAAGAGGCAATTACCTCTGTTTTAGATGGGGGCGTCAATGACGATATAGGGCTGCGTTGGAAATTCAATGCGATGGTATGGTCCGGAAATATTGGTGTTGGCTTGCTCTGGGTTGCAGCGGCTTTGACCTTAATCACCGGGTTTGACTATTTCGCAAAGTCATTGCCTTTTTTAAAGGATGACGGTTCATGAGAGTGCTTTACTTTGCCTGGCTCAGGGAACGTATTGGAGTGCCCGCCGAAGATATCGAGACATCAGCAGAAACCATTGAAGACCTCGTTCTAGAACTTAGCAATCGCACGCCGCGCTATAAGGCCGCTTTTTCCGATCTTAGTGCTGTGCGCTGTGCACTTGATCAAAACCTTGTATCGTTTGACACACCATTAGGTGATGCAAGAGAGGTTGCATTTTTTCCACCCATGACGGGCGGCTGATAATGGGCGTAATAATACAAAAATCTGCTTTTGACGTTGGCGATCAGATCAATGCGTTTTCTCAAAATCATACTAAAATGGGTGCGATTGCCACCTTTACGGGCATCGTGCGCGATAATGATAATGAGACCCTGAAAGCAATGGAGATTGAGCATTATCCCGGAATGGCAGAAAAAGCTATTTCCGAAATTGTGCAGACTGCAATGAAGCGATGGTCATTGGGCGATGCTTTGGTTATTCATCGCCACGGCACACTTGAGCCCGGTGAGGTCATCATGATGGTTGCCACCGCCGCTATTCACCGAAAAGATGCATTTGAAGCCGCTGAATTTTTGATGGACTATTTGAAGTCTCGCGCCCCGTTTTGGAAGAAAGAAATCACCAAAGAGGCTGTAACTTGGGTGCCAAGCAAGCAGAATGATGAAGATGCTCTAGACAGATGGTAAGCTAGGTCTTTTCTTCATCTTTGTTAATCTGTGACAGCAAATCTTCGTTTTCAAGCCGCGCATTGTGCAGACCCTCCATAGCTGCCTTTAATTCAGCTTCGATTTGCGTCATCTGACTGGTTAGATCAGCCTCACGCTGCTGCATATAAGAAACCGCGCTATCTCTTGCTTCTTCTGCGTCATTGAGCTCTTGCGCCATACGTTCAAATTCGCTGATATCCGATTTGGCAACCCGGGTGAAGCGATGCAAAAGCCAATGTGCAAACCAGCCCACCGCAAACGCCACAAACAAAACTATGGCAGTTGCGATGATAAATTCAATTCTGTTCATCTGCGGCCTCTTTGGGTTGTGATTGCGGTTCAGCTAGATCATCTGATCGAAGATTAGTCTGGTCAATAATTAGGTTAAACTCAATGCGCCGATTTATTTCGCGTCCATCTTCTGTATCATTGGGCGCAATGGGCTGGCTTTCACCATAGCCTTTTGCAACAAAACTAGAGGTTAAAATTCTACGCCGTTGAAGCTCAACCAGAACCGCCTGGGCGCGCGATTGACTAAGTTCCTGGTTCATCTCTTCGCGGCCTTGGCTATCGGTGTGCCCCGCAATTTCAAGCGGTATCTCGCCGCATGTTTTGAAGATGGCTGCCAAGTCATCTAAAAGTCCATGTCCGTCAATATCGATCCGGTCTGAACCAGGCTCAAAATTTATTTTTCGATCTTCCAACATGCCATTAATTTGTGCAAGGCACTCCTCTGAAGATGGCACATATTGTTCAATCTTGCGCGGAGGCACATATTCCACTTTTACTCTAAATTCGTAACCTTGGGGCAGTTTTTCGATCAGTTGATTGGTAATATCAGCCTTTGCTGTTTCTTGTTCGGTGCGACCCTTCACCTCAACCTCATCCAAAGTAATGGTCACAATACCTTGTTTTAACAGCGACAGCGCCTCGACTCCTGCCATAACATAAATCGACCAGTCCTTTGGTAAACTGTCATCTAAACTAAGCGTACTATAGACCGCATCCTGACCAAAACGGGCTTTAGCCAGGCTCTGGAAAATCTCTTCGTTGACAGCACTTTTAATCGGTCCGCGAAACTGCGCTAAACCTTCAGGGCTAAGCGTAGCAATGAATTCAGCTTGACCCTTCCCAGCCGCCGTTTTGAGTTTGGGCAGAATTCCCTGAATATCATAAACATCGGGCAGAACAGTTTTTAGATCTCCGATAGCTTTGTCAAATTCTTCTTGTGGGGTGGCCGCATCGGCCACAAATTTAATCTCTATATCAGTAATGGTTAAGCTACCTGACGCCAAACTATCCAAGGTTTTTAAAGATTTTTGGACAGCTTCCGGCCAGTTTGCATCTGGCATACCCAATCCTATTTGGCAGCTTTGCTTACCCTCAAAGGCATAGGCCATTATGCTTTTTAATATCTGATCTTGAACTTCGGCGTCTAACGCGGAACATGCTTCTAGGCGAAAACCTTCTTCGCGCTTGATGGCACGGAAAACAAAAGGGGAAATAACCGGCCTTGGCACCATGACATCAAGTAAAAGCGCAACACCCTTTGGCGTTGATCGCGTCAAAACGGCTTGTAGGTTGCGTTTTTCGCCCAATGAATCTGCTAGTGTCTCGACCTTCACAGACCCCGCAGCGATTGTGATTTTTGCGATCTCGGTTTCTTTTACCGCCTCAAGTGCAAGGCGAAGCGCGGGCTCCCAATTAAGTGGGGCTGGATAAGCAGCCGCAGTTATCAAATCGTTAACCTGCTTACCCAAACCAGCTGATTTCGCTAATTTCTTCATGAAGCCAGCGCGGTCACTATTTTCCGGCATCAACCCGATAACTGACAACGTCGAGGTGTTGTTTAGAATTTCTAAAGAAAAATCCGGAGTGTACCCATCACCGCTGTCTAGCAAGGCTGTTTGATCTACTATGCGCGCGGCATCAACAACACTGCCTGCGACACTGATTGCCTGAAATCTTTCAGCCTCATCTATCGCGTCGCCAATAACAAACACTTGCAGACCATCAGCTTCTGTATGGGCCCAAGTCAGCCCTGCCTCTTCAAAGCTTTGATTGATTGCGTTTTTAGACGCTTCTTCAATGAATCGCACTGAAAAGCCAGCTGCGAAAACACACAAGCATGCTGCAATGATAAAGCAAACTAGGGGGTAAATTACCCAAGAAAGTCGCATTTTCGTTCCATTGGTAAGAATTCTCTTGGCTTTGATAAAGCCAACCCCTTCATGTTTCAATCACGCGATCAACGCAACTGTGAAAAATGCAAGTAGCAATAATCCTGCATCTCGATTTGACCTGAATATTCTGAGCAAAACTGTTTCGTCGTTTATGTCTAAGCGCTGCATTTGCCATAAGAGGTGAGCTATGAACGCAAAAACGCCCAAGGTACATAGCACCCTTGGACCTGCTTGCAGGGCAGCAAAAATTGCTGAAATCATTAAAAGGCCGCTGATGACCGTAAACCATCGTAGCCAAATCAAGCTATCATCACCAAACAGGCGCGCTGTCGACTTGATGCCAATTAAGGCATCATCTTCCCTGTCCTGATGGGCATAGATCGTATCATAAAACAATGTCCAAGCTATGCCGGCAAAATACAAAAGAAAGGCCGGCCAGCCTAGTCCGCCGCTGTGTGCTGCATAGCCAAGCAAAGCGCCCCAATTAAATGCAATTCCCAAGAACACCTGAGGCCACCAGGTAAATCTTTTTGCAAAAGGGTAAATTACAACTGGCAAAAGAGCGATCAAACCAAGAAAAATCGCAGCCTTTTTAAAAGACATTAGAATTAACGCGGCTAAAGCAACTTGAATCAACATCCAAATCAACGCCTGCTTCACTCTCACCTGACCAGATGGAATGGGCCGGGATTTTGTTCTCGCCACCTGCCCATCCAGATTTCGATCCGTTATATCATTCCATGTACAACCAGCCCCACGCATCAATACAGCACCCATCGCGCAACCGATAAAAATCCATAAATCTGAAAAATGAGGGTCATTTTTTTCAAGAATCGCCAGCACCAACCCCCACCAACAGGGAATCAATAATAACCAAGTGCCAATCGGTCGATCCATTCGGGACAATCGCAGATAGCCCTGTGCCCAGATTGGGGCCATGGTATCAACCCAGTTTCCTTTAACGGCATCAAAAACTTGATCACTGACCTCTGGCTTTGTGTCTCGCTCGGACATATGTTGGCTTTCATGACAACTAAAATCAGGCTCTTTGTAGATCAACCACTTGGCGCAGCGCAATCTGTTCAATTGACGCGCGAGCAAGCGCATTATTTGTTTTCAGTTATGCGCCAACCCGTGGGCGCCTCCGTGTCGCTTTTTAATGGCAAGGATGGGCAGTGGCAGGCGGAAATAATCGAAGCAGGCAAGCGCAGTGGTCTTTTGCTTTGTAAAAAACTTACTAAATCTTTGCAGATGCCGCCAGACCTATGGTTTATATTTGCCCCGATCAAAAAGTCGCGCACCGACTTCATTGTTGAAAAAGCTGCCGAGATGGGCGCGGCGCGTATCTTACCTGTACAAACGGAATTCACCAATTCCGAACGTATCCGCCGTGATCGGCTGCAAGCTCATGCAATTGAAGCCGCAGAGCAATGCGGCGGTACCTTTGTGCCCGAAGTTGACGAGATGCGTTCTTTAGCCAACCTTCTTAGCGCTTGGCCCGCGGACAGGCATCTGCTGTTCTGTGATGAAGAAAAGGTTGGTCAAACCTGCTCTTTGGCTGGTTTTCCAAAGGGTCATTGGGCAATATTGATTGGCCCAGAGGGCGGGTTTTCCAAAGCAGAGCGACAAAAATTAAATGGTCTTTCATTCACTCATAGCATCGCTTTAGGTCCGCGCATTTTGCGCGCGGATACAGCAACCGTTGCTGCCTTAACCCTATGGCAGAAACACCTTGGTGATTGGTCATGATCAGACCGGAAGCCAAACGGGCGCTTTGGCGGTGGCGTGAAGTTTTGTTCGGGATCACCATTGCCGCCCTAGGCTATCTTTGGGTGACATCCTATTTTGGACTGCTGCGCTGGCTGGGCATTGTGCTTTTCATTATTGGCGGTGCGCTATTATATATTGGGTTTCAGCGTGGCCGTTTTCGCAGTGATCAAGACGGTCCCGGTGTAATACAGGTGGTCGAAGGACAAATCGCCTATTTTGGCCCATCAGAGGGTGGTCTTGTGGCAATTCCGGACATTACCCGCATTTCTTTGGTGACGCATAACAGCGCGCGATGTTGGAAATTAGAGCAGAGCGCATTGCCCACAATCTATATCCCTGTGACCGCCAAAGGAACGGATCAGCTATTTGATGCATTTGCAACTTTACCCGGCCTAGGGATCGAAAGCATGGTACAAAAATTGACCCAAGACACTTCTCAATCAATTTTGATATGGGAACGCACCGATATTTCTAGTTCAAAAAATTATTTGCATTGACAGCGTCGAAAACCGCGCCCAAACCTAACAGCCAGAGCAGAATGGAGAGCCCTTAATGTCTATCCCTCAATCCGGTGAAGGGTTCATCGAAAAACCCGAACAAATGGTTGATTATCTGGCGTCGGGCTGCAAGCCTAAAGCCGATTGGCGGATTGGAACCGAGCACGAAAAATTCGGTTACTGTAAGGATACCCTTAAGCCTTTACCCTATTCTGGCGAACGCTCGATCCTCACGGTATTAGAGGGATTACGGGACGAATATGGATGGGCTCCGATTTTGGAGGCTGGCAATCTTATTGGTTTGAATAAAAACGGCGCCAATGTTTCCCTAGAACCAGGAGGTCAACTAGAATTATCTGGCGCTCCACTCGAGACTATTCATGAAACCTGTGACGAGGTGAATACCCACTTGCGTGAGGTAAGATCGGTAGCCGATCGGGTGGGTGTGGGCTTTATCGGACTGGGCGCAGCGCCAACATGGCATCACGAAGAGATGCCTGTGATGCCTAAAGGCCGTTACAAACTAATGACAGATTATATGGACCAGGTTGGCAGCATGGGAAAATCCATGATGTATCGCACCTGCACCGTTCAAGTTAATCTCGATTTTAGCTCTGAAGCAGATATGGTTCAAAAAATGCGTGTGGCATTGGCTTTGCAGCCGGTTGCAACAGCTCTTTTTGCCAACTCTCCCTTTTTTGAAGGAGGGCTAAATGGGCACCGCAGCTGGCGCAGCCGTATCTGGCGCGATTTAGATGCAGATAGAACCGGCATGTTGCCGTTTGTATTTGAAGACGGTTTTGGTTTCGAGGCATGGGTCGACTACGCACTGGATGTGCCAATGTATTTTGTTTACCGTGACGGAAAGTATTTGAATGCACTCGGGCAGTCATTTCGGGATTTTCTAAAGGGCAAGTTGCCTGCTCTGCCCGGACAAATTCCTACCTTGGGGGATTGGGCAGACCACTTAACAACAATTTTTCCAGAAGCGCGCGTAAAACAATTCATTGAAATGCGGGGCGCAGACGGTGGCCCATGGCGCAGGCTATGCGCCCTACCGGCATTTTGGGTCGGCTTGTGCTATGATCAAACCACATTGGATGCTGCTTGGGATTTGGTCAAAGATTGGGATGCCGAAACAAGAGAGAATTTGCGAATTGCGGCATCACAAAATGGTTTGAATGCGTCTGTTGATGGCATCAATTTTTCCGAGTTGGCGAAAGAAGTGGTTGCTCTTGCACATCAAGGATTAGAAAAGCGTGGGCGCAAAGGTGCCAACGGATTGCTGGCAAATGAAACTCATTTTCTGAATGCTCTGCATGACACTTTAGCTTCTGGCAAATCACCAGCAGATGAGTTGATAGATCTCTACAACACTGAGTGGCAACAAGATGTCTCGCCCATTTTTAAGGCAATGAGTTACTAAAAAATCAAGAACATTCAATTTTAGATATTAACGAGTTGGTTAAGGTGTCTGCCGTATTCTCCTTATTGGGTGAAATAGGTGGTGAAATGCGAAGCTCTGACGATTCTGTCGCTCCGATCATTATTAAGCGGAAAAAAATTATTAATAAGACGCCGCGCCAGATACAGAGTTAACTTCTACTATAGATTCTTTTGCAGTTACGAAGCGGCTTGAAGCCCCCATAAAATTCGACATTAACAAAGATGGCCTTTCTCATTCTGCCCTACTGAAAACCTAAATGGGAATACACTCTGCTCAAAACCCAACCCAGGCACCGCATCAGCGGCCGGCTGATTACGCTGCTCAAATATCAAATCCTCTTGCACTCTCACCTGAAAAAGCTCGGCCAAACCAAATCCAATCTCTTTCAATGCCTCAATCAGTGAAGCCATCTTTCTTTGCTCTAACAGACCCAAAAAGTCAGGGCTGTGATTTTAGTTCTAAGTCCTTTGTAGATAGGAATAAATCGAGCGCAGAAATCAGCGTTTCTTTTAAATCAACCCACGCTTCAGCCGACACGGAAGCACATCACCCAAATTCAGAAGCAGACATCGCGGCATCTGATCAACCTGATAAAGGGGCGGGTTTAAAGCCTTTGGAGCAATTCAACAAATCATCGGACTTATCTATTGGCGGCAATTCAGATTTGACAAAAAACGCTTCTTTAAAGAATGCCTCTGAGAATGGTTTCATTGATCCAAGGGTAATCAAAAAAGTATCTGCACAATCAACACCAATAAATGATAAAGTCGATAGGAGTGAAGGTGCGCACCAAAGCCAGAACTTTCTTCAAGCCAGTGCCAATCCAGCTTTATCAAATCGCCAAACCATCCGTTCAGAAAGTGTTGGCTTGCATCAGAATTTTAATGAGCCATTTTCCAAGTCAGAAACTCCATCAATCGCTTTAGACCTTGGTCGCAAGTCACTTCCGGCAAACCCCTTCATCTCTGAGACCGTAAGACTGTCGATTTCCGGGGCACGGCACACTGAATTAGAGCCTCTTTTTGACAACGTGAAAACTGAAAACCCTCACATGAGCCGAAGCTATCTTCATTTGGGCGCCAACCCAAGTTTATCAAATCTTGAAAATTTCAGTTCGCAACGTGAAAGATGGTTCCAGCACCATATCGAACCGATGTCCAAGACAGATCCTCGTTCAACAGCTTCTAACAACAACGACAAGGCAATATCTCAACCAAGCAAAACCAAAATTTCAGAGCAATTCGGGATCTATTCTTTAAAAGACCTAACAGACACATCATTTATCAAACCGTCTTTTTCTGTAGCGGCAGTCGAGCAGGTAAATCCGGAAATAGACCCTTTACCTCAAATCGACTTGGGCAAAACAACCTTTCAAACGGTTTCAGGATTTGAAAAAAATCACCATCTGATTATGCAACAAATTGCACCCAAACTGATTGACCAGCTGGTTTTAAGAGGAGATGGGAAGATTGAAATTATGCTGTCGCCAAAAGAACTTGGTAAAGTTGAGTTCAGTTTTCAATCCCACGACAAGTCTGGGTTATCTATAGTTATTCTAGCTGAACGCGATGAAACCGCCACGCTTGTTCGGCGGCACATGGAGGTGCTGACCAAAGAATTTGAACGCTTGGGGTATTCTAACATTGATTTTTCATGTGACGGTCAGTCGGATCACCAAAAATCAAAAAGTAATTCCGCGAAAGTAAGTGAAGAAATAGGCGCTGCAAATTCGCAAGACCCAACAGCGCAAAAGGCTGCGACTATCGCCCAAGATTATTCGCTCTCCACTGAAGTAGACATTAGATTATAAGGCTAAATTATGGATATTGCAGCAAGTCCCACGGTGGATTTTGAGACTTTTGTTAAAATGCTGACCACTCAGCTGAAAAACCAAGACCCGCTTGATCCGATGGATTCAGCAAATTTTGCCAGTCAGTTGGCGGCTTTTTCCTCTGTCGAACAGCAGGTTCTCACCAATAATCACCTCGAAACTATCCAAACTCATTTAGGGTCTTCTGAACTTTTACAATTTACAGAGTGGATCGGAAAATTTGCCAAAGTTACAGGGCCTGCACATTTTTCCGGAACATCAATTGATATTGCCATATCTATTCCTGAAAGTACTGAGCGGGCAGATTTTATCGTAAAAAACGAATCTGGATCAGTTGTCTTTCGCAAACCAATATCCAACGACACCACAGAATTTAGTTGGGGGGGCAGATTACCTCTGGAGAAACTGCACGAAATGCAGCCTATGAGTTCTTTGTTGAAACATTCAAAAAGGATGCCAGTCAGGGTGAAACAGAGATGCCCGCCTATCAGAAAATCAAAGAGGTGCGCCTAGACAAAGGTGAGCATAGCATCCTTTTTTCAGGAGGTCTGTCAGCGGACCCAAAAGCAATTTCCGCTGTAAGAAACTAAACTCACGCTTGCGTCAATGCGCACCCTCCCCTATGGCAAATAATTGCATAAAGGGTATCAAGAACTTGCCAACCGAACAGCTGACACATGAACTGATAGACCAAGGGATATTGAAAGCTCCTGCGGAGTGGACCGAACTGGCGGGGGGGCGGTCCAATCGTGTTTGGCACTTGAAAATTAATAATGCTTTGGATTTATGTGTAAAACTCTATCCAAAACACCCGTGGCAAAACCCATTATTTCCGAATGACCCTTTGGGTGAGCACATCTGCCTAAAGGCCTTAGCACCGCATGGGCTCAGCCCAAAACCCGTTGCATTTATAAAAACACCTGTCGGACCTTGCCTGATTTATGAACATATTGCCGGTACGCTTCTTGAGGATCAGGTGATCTTAATGGCACAATGCTTGGCACAGTTGCATCAATTGCCCCCTTTGAAAGGTTTGCGCAACGCGTCTGTTGGCTCCAGCCAAATGAGGGCAGATGGGATGAATATACTTGGCATGTGTAACACCCCTGAAAAAGATGTGGTTCACAGCCTGATGCCCGACACCCATGTTGCGCCAGTTGCAAAGCGGTGGATGATCCATGCCGATCCTGTTCCCGCCAATGTTATTATAAACCAAGGCCGTGCGAAATTAATTGACTGGCAATGCCCAGCTTTGGGTGATCCTGCCGAAGATCTATGTCATTTTCTATCGCCGGCAATGCAGTGGCTTTATCGTCAAGCCATCTTGTCTGATATTGAAGTTTCATCCTTTATCAGCAGTTATGCGCAATATTCTGCAGTTTTTGATAAAGCCCGCTTTTTAGATTTGCGTGCGTGGTATTCTTGGCGCATCGCAGCTTATTGTCTGTGGCAGGTTGAACATGGCAATTCTGCTTATAAAAAAGCGTTAGAGCATGAAATTTCTGATCTAAAAAAAGCACATGCCAAGATAGCTTAAAACAGCGCCGCCAGCGAGTGAGAGGATGATCCATAGTGGCAAAAGCCCAATGGGTTTCTTCCGCTCTGGTTCATAAACCTCAGATTGCCGGACCAAAGCTCTTTCGACCAATTGGGGCAATCGGGGCCCAAATCGTGACAAGACCTGCGCGGTTTTGGCCAAGTCGCTTAAAACCGCCCTTGGACCAATGCTTTGGCGTATATAATCTTCAACAGTGGGTCGTGCGGCCTGCCAGATATTGATATGTGGATTAAGCGACCGAGCGACACCCTCAACGACCACCATAGTGCGCTGCAGCAGGATCAATTCGGTGCGGGTTTCCATGCCGAATCGTTCGGTAACCTCGAACAGGTAACTTAGCAAACGGCCCATTGAAATCCGTGTTGCATCCATGCCGAAAATTGGCTCTCCAACCGCTCTCAGAGCCCGCGCAAATTCATCAACATCGCGATCCGCAGGAACATAGCCGGCTTCAAAGTGAACCTCGGCAACCCGCTTGTAGTCTCTGCGAATGAAGCCAAATAGGATTTCTGCATAAACCCGTCTGGTATACTCATCAATATGACCCATAATACCAAAGTCATAGGCAACGATATCACCGTTCGCGGAAACCTTTAAATTGCCTTGGTGCATATCGGCGTGAAAGTAACCATCACGCAAAGCATGTTTTAAAAAAAGCTGTAGGACACGTTCGCCCAGCGCTGCGCAGTCATGTCCAGCCGCCTCTAGGGCCTCATTATCGCCCAGCGGCGTCCCTTCAACCCAATCAAGGGTCATTACCCGTCGACTGGATAGCGGCCATTGAATGGCGGGCAGCTGAAAACCAACGTCATTTTTAGTGTTTGCTGCAAATTCTGAAGCTGCTGAACTTTCCAATCTAAGATCAAGCTCGCCTTGTACAACACCTTCGAAATGCGTGATCACTTCGAGCGGGCGCAACCGCCGAGAAGATGGCGATAACATTTCAATCAATCGGGCTGCAAAATAGAATGCATCAATATCTTTTTGAAATGCCTTTTCTATATTCGGCCGCAAAACTTTTACCGCAACCAATTTATCGGTTTCGCGAATGCGCGCCTTGTGGACCTGCGCGATCGAAGCGGCCGCAACTGGTTCACTAAAGTCGGCAAATACAGTGCCGGGATCACTACCGGTTTCTTCGAGAAAGCTGGCTTTTGCTTCATCGGTGGAAAAGGGCGGTAACTTATCTTGTAAAATACGCAGTTGCAGCGCCAAATCTTCGCCAACCACATCTGGCCGGGTCGATAAAATCTGACCAAACTTAATATAGGCAGGCCCTAATGATGTGAGCGCACGCGTGGCGGGCGGCATTGTCGGGTCACCCTTAAAGCCAAGCCATTTAAACGGCCAGCCCAAGATGCGTGCAGCCAACCGCAGTGACTTTGGGGCTTCAACCGCATCCAGAACAACTCCCATCGCGCCCGTTCGTTCAAACGTTGCGCCCGTGCGGATCAATCGCCATATGTTATGAGGTCCCCGCACCTAAATTTTCCACCCCGAATGCAAGCAAGCAACTCCTGCTGTTAAGTTACGATATTTGGCATTTTCAAATCCCGCAGATCGCACCATGTTCAAGAACATGTCTTGATCCGGAAATTTTCGAATGGACTCAACCAAGTATTGATAACTGTCACGGTCATTTGCAATCAACTGACCCATCAAAGGAATAAGATTAAACGAATATCGATCATAGGCCCATTGCATCGCCGGATTGGGAATTTGGGAAAATTCCAAAACCATAAGGCGACCGCCAGGCCTAAGAACACGAAACGCTTCGTTCAATGCATCTTGGGGGCGCGTCACATTGCGAATGCCAAAACTGATTGTATAGACATCAAAGCTATTGTCGGGAAACGGCAAGGCCATTGCATCGCCAACCGACCAATCCAGCTGATCAATCATTTGATTGGCTTCGGCGCGTTTACGGCCCTCAACAAGCATTTCTTCGGTCAAATCCAAAACTGTTGCATGGCCTTGTCCCGCTCGCTTTAAAAATCGATACGCAATATCGCCGGTCCCGCCCGCAACATCCAACAGCTTTTGCCCTGAACGAGGGGCCAGCCAATCCATCATTGCGTCTTTCCAAAGCCGGTGAATCCCGCCAGACATAACATCATTCATAATGTCATAACGTGAGGCTACGCTGCCGAAAACACCCTGAACACGGCCCGCCTTTTCCGATTCGGATACCGTTTCAAATCCAAAATGGGTTGTTTTCTCTGACTGATCAGTCATTTACCAGCGCCTCGTTTTTCAACACACACTTACAGTATGAGCTAACGTGAACACAATGCGGCAGTTGCGCATGTTTTTATCAATTTAATTGATGGCAAGCACGCAATAACTGAAAAGGGCAAGCCGCGTAGAAATTTCACCACAGAGTTCTAGAAAGGTCAGGCACGGACCTATATAGAAAATAGTGTCACGGAACCAGGAAGCCAAATATGCCTGAATTGCCCGAAGTCGAAACTGTTCTGCGCGGCCTTGCCCCCGCTATAGAGGGCAGAACCGTTTTGCACACAAGCGTAAACCGCCCAGATCTGCGATGGCCATTTCCCGATAACATGGCTGATCGTATCACCGGGCAAAAAATTTGCAGGTTATGGCGCCGTTCGAAATATATTCTGGCAGATTTGACCAGCGGTGAAACCTTGCTGATCCACCTTGGGATGTCTGGAAGAATATTGATATCAGGTGATCCGTTGGGGCAATTTGTGCACGATCATCCAGCGGCTCAAAAGCATGATCATGTGGTTTTTGATATCGATAATGGGGCGCGGGTAACCTTTAACGATCCACGCCGTTTTGGAGCCATGGATTTGCTACGCACTGATAGCGCTAATCACCACCCATTGCTGCGCGATATTGGTCCAGAGCCTTTGAGCAATGCTTTCAATGAAACCTATCTTATCGACCGCATCAAAAGAAAGAACTCGGCTATTAAATCGGTTCTTTTAGATCAAAAAGTTGTTGCAGGGCTTGGCAACATTTATGTTTGCGAAGCTCTTTACAGGGCGGGGATTTCACCCAAACGGCAGGCTGGAAAAATATCAAAGACGCGTCTTGCGGCCTTGGTTCCAATCATACGCCAAGTTTTGGACGAAGCAATAAGAGCTGGTGGTTCCTCATTGCGCGATTTTCGTCAAGCAGACGGAGAGTTGGGTTATTTTCAGCATAACTTCAATGTCTACGGACGCGAAGGGCTGCCCTGTCTAACCGATGGTTGTGACCATGTTGTGCAGCGCATCGTACAATCTGGAAGATCAAGTTTCTATTGCAATGGGTGTCAAAATTAACTGCACTCATATTTCTGGACATGGTTTTTCTTTATGTGCTAAGGGGTTAATTCTGATCGAAACAACCGAAAGTCTGTTTCATGGCCTATGAGACGATAGTCGTCGAAGTCGAAGATCACGTCGCACTGATCACTTTAAATCGCCCCACAGCCTTAAATGCATTGAATGACCAACTGCTTGGTGAGTTGTGCGATGCTTTGGCAGATGCACAGAAAAACGAAAAGGTGCGTTGCATTGTTATAACCGGATCGGAAAAGGCGTTTGCCGCCGGTGCAGACATTAAAATGATGAGCGAAAAGAGCTTTGTTGACGCCTTTGCGGGCGATCTTTTCACCGATGCCTCTGACCGTATTACAGCCGTGCGCAAACCCATCATTGCGGCTGTTTCGGGCTATGCTTTGGGCGGCGGCTGCGAACTTGCGATGATGTGTGATTTTATCATTTGCTCTGACACTGCCAAATTTGGCCAACCAGAAATTAACCTTGGTGTTTCGCCAGGGCTCGGTGGAACACAGCGACTCACAAGGTTCATTGGCAAATCGAAAGCCATGGACATGAATTTGACCGGCAGGTTTATGGAAGCAGAAGAAGCGGAAAGATGCGGCTTGGTCAGTCGGGTAGTTCCAGTTAAAAACCTGATGACCGAAGCAATGGCTGCGGCAACAAAAATTGCTGAAAAGTCGCTGATCACAGCCATGGCTGTTAAGGAAATGGTGAACCGCTCTTATGAAAGCACCTTGCAAGAAGGTCTTCTTTTCGAGCGCCGTGTGTTTCATTCATTATTTGCCACAGAGGATCAAAAAGAAGGCATGGCGGCTTTTATGGAAAAGCGAGAGGCAAAATTTCGCGATAAATAGACAAAACCATAAAGATTTTCACCTTGATTATATCAAAGCACTGTTGACTCGCGCTTAAGTCAGGCCTAAAGACGCGACTTCAGATGATAGAACCCAAAAAGCGGGAAAAAAAGAATGGCTAATACGCCCCAATCTAAAAAGCGCGCCCGCCAAAACGAGCGCCGCAATGAGATAAACAAAGCGCGTCGCTCGCGGATTCGCACATTTTTGCGCCGTGTAGAAGAAGCAATCGAATCCGGTGATAAAGATGCGGCAAGTTCTGCACTTGTTTCAGCCCAGCCCGAATTGATGCGGGGCGTGACAAAAGGTATTTACCACAAAAACACCGCAGCGAGAAAAATGTCGCGTTTGACGGCACGGGTAAAATCCATCGCCTAATTCGCCGTTTCTTGGATTGAAATGCGTCGCATCTGCGGCGCATTTTGTGTTTTTTTGAGTGTTTAAATTTATTAAGAGATTCTTTTTCCAAATTATCCGAGTCAAGCCCGAAGATATGTTGCTCGCTCTACCAGAGTATTGTTATCTTGATTCTGCGAGTCACTGCGCCTTGGGGGACAGTACATTGCCTTTTGATGTTCGATTGTTCAGGCTGTAAAAGCCAACAATCATTTCTTTGGTTATGCTGTTTTTGGTTTGTTGGGTCTGATCCTAACATATATCCCTTGTTGTATTTATAGGCTTGATGTGCGTCGCAAACAGCATGCCGTATAAGTGACGGTGTTATTTGGTGAACTGTGGTGTATCGATCCAATGTGTTTTGGGATCAATACAGGGGGTATGGATGGCTGGGATAAAAAGACTATGACTGAAGACGAATGGAGTGCTTTACAAAAAACACTTTCAAACACAATTGGCCAAAATAACTATGCAAACTGGATTGCCCCTTTGGAGTTTTCCTGCGTCGAGGGCGACATAGCGGTTTTTAACGTGCCTACAAATTTCCTTGGAAACTATGTTTCCCAGAATTTTGGTGATGTTTTACTGTATCGAATTTCTGAATCTAATGGCTCAATTAAACGTATTCGTTTTAATGTGCCTGAAAACAAACCTTTGAATACAATGCAGTCAGGGTCTGCTCATAACCCGGTTTCCCAGAAAGCCAAATCGGATCAGAGCGTTCAAAAAGACGAACAGCTCCCTGGTGCCCCTTTAGACCAGCGCTTTAAGTTTGATACGTTTGTTGTTGGCAAGCCAAACGAGCTTGCACATGCCGCAGCAAAGCGCGTTGGCGAAGGCGCCTCTGTTACCTTTAATCCGTTATTTCTATATGGCGGTGTTGGTTTGGGCAAAACCCACTTGATGCATGCTATTGCATGGGAATTACAATCACGCCGACCTGAATTAAACGTTCTTTATCTATCTGCCGAACAATTCATGTACCGATTTGTACAAGCCCTGCGCGACCGCAAGATGATGGACTTTAAGCAGTTGTTCCGCTCGGTTGATGTTTTGATGGTAGACGATGTGCAATTCATCGCTGGCAAAGACAGCACACAAGAAGAATTTTTCCATACCTTTAATGCTTTGGTTGATCAGAACAAACAAATCATTATTTCTGCAGACCGCGCTCCGGGCGAAATAAAAGATCTTGAAGAACGGATTAAAAGCCGGATGCAATGCGGTTTGGTAGTTGATTTGCACCCAACTGATTATGAACTGCGTCTGGGAATTCTTCAGTCAAAAGTTGAAGCACATAAGTCGCAATATCCCGACCTTACCATTGAACCAAATGTTCTTGAATTTCTTGCACTGCGCATTTCAACAAATGTGCGCGTTCTAGAAGGGGCTTTGACACGGTTGTTTGCTTTTGCGTCCCTTGTCGGGCGTCCGATTAATCTTGAGTTGGCTCAGGATTGTCTTGCGGATGTCTTGCGCGCTTCTGAGCGTAAAATCACGGTAGAAGAAATTCAGCGTAAAGTATCCGAGCACTACAACATCCGGCTATCTGACATGATTGGACCCAAACGGGTGCGAACCTATGCCCGCCCAAGACAGGTTGCAATGTATTTATCAAAACAGCTGACCAGTCGTAGCCTGCCTGAAATTGGCCGCCGATTTGGCGGTCGCGACCACACGACAGTCATGCACGGTGTTAAGCGCATCGAAGACCTAAAAGTGCAAGATGGCCAGGTGGCAGAGGATTTAGAGATGCTTCGGCGGGCCCTAGAAGCATAAATATCAACAATTTGGTGCTTTTTCTTTCGTTACTGGAAGGCTGGCCTTTGACAGTGGGTTTGTTTGCGTGGCAAATAAGAAAACACTTGAGCCTGACGGGGAATAGGTTAACTTTTGCCTCCCGGCAAAGATTGGAGCAAAGGCAATGAAACTGAGCATTGAACGCAGCGTGCTGTTAAAAGCAGTCTCTCAGGCACAATCCGTGGTCGAGCGCCGAAATACGATCCCAATTCTTGCGAATGTGTTGATCGAGGCGGAAGGCGAAAATGTGCATTTTCGGGCGACCGATCTAGATATCGAAGTCATGGACCGCGCTGTTGCTCAGGTCGAACGCGCTGGGTCGACAACCGTATCAGCGGTAACCTTGCATGAAATTGTCAGAAAATTGCCAGACGGCGCTTTGGTTACGCTCACCGATGATGGGGCCAGCGGCCGGATAACAGTTGAGGCAGGCCGCTCTAACTTTTCTCTTGCGACCTTGCCAAAAGAGGACTTTCCCGTCATGGCAAGTTCTGAATATACGGCTAACTTTACGGCGCCTGCGCCAGTTTTGCGGCGTCTTTTCGACAAATCTAAATTTGCCATTTCTACCGAGGAAACAAGATATTACCTCAATGGTGTCTATATGCATGTGAGCGACTCCGACGGCGGTCAGGTATTGCGCTGCGTTGCAACAGACGGACATCGGCTTGCGCGAATTGATGCAGACCTTCCAGAAGGGGCAAAAGATATGCCCGGCGTGATTGTACCGCGTAAAACGGTTGCTGAATTGCGCAAGGTTTTGGAAGATGACGACATGCAAATAGCCGTATCCGTGTCTGAAACCAAAGTACGCTTTGCAACACCAGATATCACCATGACATCCAAGGTAATCGACGGCACTTTTCCTGATTACACGCGGGTTATTCCGCAAGGCAACACCAAAAAACTTGAGGTCGACGCAAGTGAATTTGCACGGGCTGTGGATCGTGTGTCCACTGTTTCTTCGGAGCGCTCGCGCGCAGTCAAACTATCGCTTGATGAAGATCGCTTGGTTTTGTCGGTAAACTCGCCCGATAGCGGCGCGGCCGAGGAAGAGCTTGCTGTGGCCTATGGAGATGAGCATCTCGAGATCGGCTTTAACGCCAAATATCTGTTGGAAATTGCAAATCAGGTTGATCGTGAAAACGCTGTCTTTATGTTCAATTCATCTGGCGATCCAACTTTGATGCGCGAAGGCAATGACGCAAGTGCCGTTTATGTCGTCATGCCTATGCGCGTTTGATTTGTCGATTACCAACACTTATTCGGCTTTTCTCGCAGGTCATCCATTGTGCCTAAAAGAGTCAGAAAATGTCGTACCTTAGTACGCTAACTCTATCGCACTTTCGCTCGCATAAGGGGGCGCGGTTAAGCGCAGATCAACGCCCCGTGGCCATCTACGGCGCAAACGGATCAGGCAAAACAAACATACTGGAAGCCATTTCCTTGTTTTCACCTGGCCGCGGCCTGCGCCGTTCCAGCGCCGAAGATATGATGCGCCGCCCAGATAATCTAGGCTGGAAAGTTGGCGGTATTCTTACCGCAGCGGCAACCGAATATGAGGTAGAGATTACTTCAAACAATGGTGCAGCGCGCCAAGTTAAAATAGATGGAAAGCCCAAAGCACAAACCGCGCTCGGGCAGCTTGTGCGCATATTATGGCTGGTGCCCGCGATGGACAGATTATGGATCGAAGGCGCCGAAGGCCGGCGGCGATTTCTTGACAGAATTACCCTTAGTTTTTCGCCCGCGCATGCGGATCAGTCCTTAAAATATGAAAAAGCCATGCGCGAACGCAATCGGCTTTTGAAAGATCAAGTCACCGATCCACATTGGTATGCTGCATTAGAGGGGCACATGGCTCAAGCTGGGGTCGCGATTATGGCTGCGCGTATTGATGCTTTGGAAAAAATACGCACGGCGCAACTTGGGGGAAGAACTGCATTTCCAACCGCTGATCTATCAATTGCAGAAACGCAAAGGGATATTCCTGATGATGTTGATGACTTTTGCATTTCTTTGCAGGAAAACAGAGCCCGTGATATGGCCGCCGGGCGTTCTTTGCTAGGGCCCCATAGAAGTGATTTACTGGGGGTTTACCAAGCCAAAGGCATGGCGGCCAAAGATTGCTCAACCGGAGAGCAGAAGGCGCTTTTAATATCTATCATTTTGGCAAATGCACGTGCCTTATCCGAAGAAAGTGGCGAACCGCCTTTGATTTTGCTGGATGAAGTGGCCGCCCATCTTGATATTGAACGTCGCAACGCGCTGTACAGCGAGATTTGTCAATTAAATGCCCAAGCTTGGATGACGGGAACCGAGCCAGGGATTTTTGCCGAACTGTCTGGTAAAGCGCAATTGGTGTCTGTATCTGAAAACAGTGGAATTTCTTCGGTATCGCAAGAATAATTCACCTTGATGTAAAAGTGCGTCCTATATAGGCCTTTGAAGCGTCTATGAAGGGATTCTAATCCGTGACCGTTTCATTTATTGAACTGTTGATTTATGCGGGCGGTATTTTCATACTTTTCATTACGCCCGGACCAGTATGGGTCGCAATCGTAGCGCGTACACTTTCCGGCGGTTTTCATGCAGCATGGCCTTTGGCCTTGGGGGTAGTGGTTGGTGATATTATCTGGCCATTTCTAGCCATCATAGGGGTCACATGGGTGGTAGGAACCTTCAGCGGCTTTATGACCATTCTGCGCTGGATTGCCTGTCTGATTTTTATGTTCATGGGGGTTTCTTTAATCCGCAACGCAAATAACGAAATTCATCAAAATAACCGCTTAACCAAACCTGGCGCGTCTGCTGGATTTTTTGCAGGTCTGGCGGTTAATCTAAGCAATCCTAAATCAATTCTATTCTATCTCGGAATCTTGCCTGGGTTTTTTGATTTGACCCAGGTTTCAGACATCGATATCTTGGCGATCCTTGCAATATCGGCCTTTGTCCCCTTTGCAGGAAACTGTGTTTTATCCTTAATGGTCACGCAAGCTCAACACCTTCTGAACTCTCCTACAGCACTGCGCAGAGCACATATCGTGTCCGGGATTTTGTTGATAATTGTTGGGATAATTATCCCGCTTACATAAAGAAAAAACCACTGTTATACGTGACATTCACCACAAAAAATCATATAGTAAGTCGAAAATAAATAGGATATCAGAAATGTCCGAAAACGAGCAAACAAGTCAAGACTACGGCGCGGATTCTATTAAGGTTCTCAAAGGGTTAGAGGCCGTTAGAAAACGTCCGGGAATGTACATTGGTGATACCGATGACGGTAGCGGTCTGCATCATATGGTGTATGAGGTTGTCGACAACGGAATTGATGAGGCGCTGGCCGGTCATGCGGACCACGTAAGCGTCAAAATTAACGCTGACAATAGCATTTCGGTCTCTGACAACGGGCGCGGAATTCCAGTGGATATCCACGAAGAAGAAGGTGTCTCTGCCGCTGAAGTTATCATGACCCAACTGCATGCAGGCGGCAAGTTTGACAGCAATTCCTACAAAGTTTCCGGTGGTTTGCACGGGGTGGGTGTTTCTGTGGTTAATGCTTTGTCAGTCTGGCTTGAGCTGCGCATCTGGCGGAACGGCAAAGAGCATTACGCAAAGTTTGAAAATGGTGAAACCAGCGAACATCTAAAAGTTGTTGGCGATGCCGGTGACCGGCGCGGCACCGAAGTGCGGTTTCTGGCCTCAACCGAAACTTTTTCCAACCTGGAATATTCGTTTGATATCCTAGAAAAGCGCCTTCGCGAGTTGGCCTTTCTAAATTCCGGTGTCAGAATTATCCTAGAAGACCTGCGGCCTGCTGAGGCCCTTAAAAGCGAGCTCTTTTTCGAAGGCGGAGTAAAGGAATTTGTGAAATACCTTGATCGCTCAAAAAGTTCAGCATTGCCCGAACCCATTTTTATGAGCGGTGAGCGCGACGATATCGGGGTCGAGGTCGCAATGTGGTGGAACGACAGCTATCATGAAAATGTACTGCCGTTCACCAATAATATCCCACAACGCGATGGTGGGGCGCATTTGGCGGGCTTTCGCGGCGCTCTGACACGGACAATTAACAACTATGCGCAATCCAGCGGGATTGCCAAAAAGGAAAAGGTCAGCTTTACAGGCGATGACGCGCGCGAAGGGTTGACCTGTGTGTTGTCCGTAAAAGTGCCCGATCCTAAGTTTTCCAGCCAGACCAAAGACAAATTGGTCAGCTCTGAGGTACGCCCAGCCGTAGAAGGGCTCGTGAACGAAAAGCTTGGCGAATGGTTTGAAGAAAACCCAAACGAAGCCAAGATTATTGTCGGAAAAATCATCGAAGCCGCGTTGGCGCGTGAAGCCGCCCGTAAAGCGCGCGAATTGACCCGCCGCAAAACCGCGATGGATGTAAATTATCTGGCCGGAAAGCTTAAAGATTGCTCTGAAAAAGATCCGGCCAAATCCGAAGTGTTTCTGGTGGAAGGTGACAGCGCCGGCGGCTCTGCGCAAACTGGACGCGATCGTCGAACGCAGGCGGTTCTGCCCTTGCGCGGTAAAATTCTAAACGTCGAACGCGCACGTTTTGACCGCATGCTCAACAGTCAGGAAATTGGCAATCTTGTGATGGCACTGGGCACAGGGATCGGGCGCGATGAATTCAATATCGAAAAATTACGCTACCATAAAATTGTGATCATGACCGATGCAGATGTGGATGGTGCCCATATCCGAACCTTGCTTCTGACCTTCTTTTATCGCCAGATGCCCGAACTGATTGAAGGTGGATTTCTTTATATTGCGCAGCCACCGTTGTTTAAGGTCAGCCGCGGCAAATCCGAAGTTTATCTGAAAGATCAGGCGGCACTTGAAGATTATCTGATCCAGCAGGGCGTAGAGGGCGCGGTTCTAAAGCTTAGCAATGGCAGCGAAATTGCTGGCCAAGATCTTGTTCGCGTGGTTGAAGAAGCGCGCAAATTGAAACGTGTTCTTGATGCTTTTCCCACTTATTATCCCCGCCATATCCTTGAACAGGCCGCCATTGCCGGCGCGTTTGTACCGGGCGTGGTGGACGCAGACCTGCAAGGCACCGCCGATAAGGTTGCCGAGCGCTTAAACCTGATTGCAGAAGAGTATGAGCGCGGATGGAAGGGCCGAATTACCCAAGATCATGGAATTCGCTTAACCCGTATTTTGCGCGGCGTTGAAGAAGCAAGAAACTTAGACGGGCCTATGCTGCGATCAGGTGAGGCGCATAAAACCGGAAGCTTTACCCAAAGCCTGCAAGAAACATATAACGCAGCGGCGTCTTTGCACCGTAAAGAACGCAGCCAAATGATTTTCGGTCCGCTTAGTCTGCTGCAGGCAATATTGGATGAGGGCGAGAAAGGGCTTTCGCTGCAACGCTATAAGGGCCTTGGCGAAATGAACCCCGGTCAACTTTGGGAAACAACGCTTGATCCCGACGCACGCACGTTTCTACAGGTCAAAATTGACGACGCCGCAGAAGCGGATGATTTGTTTACCAAGCTGATGGGCGATGTGGTAGAGCCGCGCCGAGAGTTCATTCAGAAAAATGCGCTGAGTGTTGCCAATTTGGATTTTTAAGGCCGTATTATCTAGCGTTTTTTCGTGCCGTTAGCGTTCCCAAAATTCGTCTTAGATATCCCGCATAATATCCAGAAACATATCAATCTGGTGTTTTTCGATAGACCAATCGCAGACAAAGCGGGCGGTTAGGATTTCATCGGGCGGTCCTGTGTCCAGATCACTGTTCAACAAAGAATAGTTTGCCCCTGCCTGGTTTGCTTTTTGATGATCTGCGCGGCTTAGCCGCACAAACATCATGTTGGCTTGCGGTTCATAGGCAAACCCTACATGCGGCATTTGGCGCAACCCTCGCGCTAAATAGCTGGCATTCGCATTGGCTTTGCGGGCCAGATCCAACCATAAATCGTTTTTAAGGTAACCCTGCATTTGAGCAGCAAGATAGCGGGTTTTGGAAAACAGATGCGCACTACGTTTGCGCCGCAATTCAAATTCCCAAGCGTGTTTCGGATCAAAAAAGATCACCGCTTCAACTCCCATAAGCCCGTTTTTAGTGCCGCCAAAACTCAAAGCATCAATGCCTGATTTCCACGTCATATCAGCGGCGCTACAACCTAGCGATACGAGGGCATTGGCAAATCTTGCGCCGTCCATATGGACAGGTATTTCATATGACTTTGTAATCTCGGTTAAAGCGCGCAGCTCCTTTAGCGAATATAGCGTGCCTTTTTCAGTTGTTTGTGTAAGTGAAAGTGGTCCTCTTTGCGCTCCATGCACACCACGGTTTCCTTGGGTAACAACCGCAGCCCGCAAGGCATCCGGGGTGATTTTGTCATCACATTTGATCAAGGTTAGCTTGGCGCCGCTGCTAAAAAACTCTGGTGCATTACATTCATCTTCTTGAATGTGGGAAACGGGAGAGCAGAAAATTGTTTGCCACGGCTGGCTTAAGGTAGCCAACGCTAAGGCGTTTGCCGCAGTGCCTGTCCCAACAAGGTATACGGCAGCCTCGGGCGCTTCGAAAATCTCGCGCAGACTGCTTCTGACGTCCGCCATAATAGTATCACGGCCATAGGCGCGTTGATACCCTGTATTGGCGGCTTTTAGAGCCTCAATAATTTGATCTGGTACCGGTCCAGCATTGTCCGAGTCAAAATACATAGCTTACTGCGCCTCCATCAGATGATCTTCCCAATCATCCTCGTCAATGTCCGACTCTGATACAGTTTGCCCTTGAATGGAAATTCCTGCTTGATGCACGCTTTGCGGCGATCCAGAAATCAAAGGGTGCCAATCAAAAAGAGGTTTTTCCTGCCATAACAATAGATAGGCACAGGTTTTTGGAAGCCAATAGGCGTGCTTGGGAATGCTGTTTGGGGTTAAGGATATGCATTCAGGAACAAACTTATGGCGAATGTTATATTGACTGCATCGGCAGGTATCGCTGTCAAACAAACGGCAGGCGACGCGGGTTAGAAATACTTTGCCGCTGTCTTCATCTTCGATCTTGTTAAGGCAACATTTTCCGCACCCATCACAAAGGGCTTCCCACTCATCAACAGACATCTCGGCAAGAGATTTCCTTGTCCAAAAATTTGGGGCAAGCCCGCCCTGCTCAAAACGGTCAGACTGGGTCATTCTGCGGCCAGTATTTTGCGCGCCAAAATGCAATCCGCATCCATTTGTTCGATGAGCGCGTCCAAGCCGTCAAATGACAGCTCGGGGCGTAAAAACTCAACCAATCCAATGGACAGGCTGGTGCCATAAAGATCACCGGAAAAATCAAAAATATAGGTTTCTAAATTGGGCGTGTTTTCCCCAAACATCGGGCGCACGCCCAATGATGCTGCTCCTTGGTAAGATCCGGTAAAGGGTCCCTCTAGAATATCTACCATCACAGCATAAACCCCGAGTTTCGGGAGGTGCAAACCGTCCAGTGACATATTGGCGGTTGGATAGCCCAACTCGCGACCGCGCTGCTCGCCGCTGATGACCGGGCCTTCTATGCGGTGCCAATGGCCAAGTTGATCCGCCGCATCGCGCGGACGTCCTTCGGTTAGCGCCGTTCTAATGGACGTTGAGGAGACTTCGCCAAGTCCAGCCGCAATCAAAGGCGCAATCGTGACCCCAAAGCCGTATTCATGCCCAAAGCTCACTAAGTCTTGCACACTGCCTGCACGCGCTTTTCCAAATCGAAAATCGGCACCAACCACAATATGTTTCAGCCCCAAGCCGTCCACAATGACACCTTTTGCAAACTCTTGCGGGGTTAGCGCCGAAAGCGCTGCATTGAAATTTAGCTCATAGAGGCGCTCGACCCCAAGTTTTTCCAAGCGGGTTGAGCGGGCCTCTGGGTTCATGAGCCGAAAGGCCGGTGCATCAGGCGCAAAATAACTTCTTGGGTGCGGCTCAAATGTTAAAACTCCCAAGGGGGCCGAGATAGTGGAGCCTTGGGTTCGGGCAATGTCAATCACGGATTGGTGCCCAAGGTGAACGCCGTCAAAGTTACCGATTGCAACGCTCGCGCCTTTGTCCCGGGGTTCTACATATTTATAATCACGAATAATTCTCATAGTTTTGAGGTAGCGCCCAAATCGACCGGACGCAAGACCGAGCTGTGCGTTAATCGAATTTCCGGCTAGGGGCCAAAACTGTGGCCTCGCCAACAAGAACGTTTTTTCCGTCAACCTGACATAAGCAATCCATGCGCACCCGTCGTTTTGACAGGTCTATGTCCGTAACTTTTACCTCGGCGTAAACCATATCCCCGGGCCTTACCGGTGCAAGAAATTTTAAAGTTTGTCCCAGATAAACGGTCCCATGACCAGGAAGTTGTTCGCCAATCACCGCTGAAATAAGCCCTGCCGTTAGCATACCATGAGCTATTCTTCCTTCAAAAATCGTATCCTGCGCATAGTCATCGTCAAGATGAACAGGATTGTGGTCGGTCGACACCTTAGCGAACATTTCTATATCTTCATTGCTCACCACTTTTCTTAAGTGGCGGCTCATCCCCATTTCGATATCTTCGATACAAATTGTTCCGCGTGGCAGATTGTCCAACATGAGTTCCTCAAGATACTGGCGTAATTTTTTTACGATTTACGTTGGTCTTGAGAAACTTTATTACTTTGCAGGTGCAGAAAATCAACCCCTGTTTCAGCGTAAAAACCCAATTGTATAACGTGGTGCTTGGTTTTCAGTAGCAAGATAGGATTTTAAGGCGTCAGGATCTGGTTGATTTTCTGTTTTGGTTTCCCCAGCGGCCAAACCCCCTGAGATAAACAAAGCATCAATGCCTTCATCCATGGCGCCCTTGATATCTGTTTGAATACCATCACCTATGGTTAAAATCCTAGCGTCCGGAATTGATTCATCTATAGCCGCCAATCTGCGACGCGCAAGATCGTAAATCGGGGCATGGGGTTTGCCAAAATAAAGGCTTTCGCCGCCCATTTCACTATAAAGCTGCGCCAATGCTCCGGCGCACCATTCGCGGGTGCTTCCCCGATCTACAATAATATCCGGATTTGCGCAGAGCAGTTTTAAACCTTTGCTTTGTGCGTATGAAAATTCGCTGTGCATGTTTTGCGGATCTGCTTGCGCATCAAAGGGGCCAGTGCACACTATACCTTCGGCTTCATCCAGAGGAACGCGGCGAATTTCAATCGGCTTGTCCAGGATTTTCAATGGATCAAAAAATGGTAGATCGCGCGGTTCACCAATGAAATATACATTTTGCCCGACAGTCCCTTGATAAAGAGCTGAGCGCGCACTGTCACCAGAGGATGCGATGGTATCCCACGCCTCTTCATCGACGCCGAACGCACCAAGTTGTTTTTGAACGCCGGCGCGCGGTTTGGGGGAATTGGTCACCAAAACAACCTTGCCGCCAGCCTTGCGATAGTCTTTCAGCGCTTGATTGGCGGCTGGGAATGCTTTCACGCCATTATGAACACAGCCCCACAGATCGACAAAGAGGGCGTCATATTGGGCGGAAATTTCCGAAAGCTTGCTGATGATTTGCGTCATTTTGATCCCTTAGCCGAATACCATTTTATAATTGCCCAGTTGGTATCACTCGTTCGGTAAATTGAAAATACAATTAAAGGATCAATGGAGTTGATGTCTTTTGATCTGCCAGGTCACTGCAAAACTTCGAAGACCAATTTTCGAACGCAGCAAGGTCACGATCAATATCGAAAAATTATTAAGAGGCCAAAGCCCCGACACATATCGGGGCTTTGGCAATGTCTTTAAAGCAGTGGCGCAATCACCAAGCTGACAATGGCCATCACATTAATCAAAATGTTCATTGATGGACCTGAGGTATCTTTGAACGGATCCCCTACTGTGTCGCCAACAACAACTGCGCTATGGGTTTCGGAGCCTTTACCGCCAAGATTGCCCTTTTCGACATA
>ERZ1046367.370-NODE-370-length-32638-cov-10.399963_pt1 | contig 32638 bp, 23 predicted proteins | sample MGYA00383091_ERZ1046367 | MGnify/ENA primary metagenome ERZ1046367 (study PRJEB29581, sample SAMEA5548361) | metagenome | biome: marine; feature: coastal; material: water | depth 50 m | study: Short-term variability in the microbial, nano- and picoplankton... | reverse complement strand
TTCGCCTTCTTCGCCTTCTTCTAGCTCTTCTACTTCAGGCTCAACTTCGGCCTTTGGTGGGCTACATAAAGCAATCGTAGTATCTTCCGGCGATATTAAAACAACATCTTCTGATAAATTTAATTCGCTTGCTGTCATCACTCCGTTAAGCTCTAAACTTGATATATCTAAAGTGATGTTTTCAGGGACATCTGTAGGAAAACATTCAATTTCAATTGACGAAGCAACTTGAGCTACAAGACCGCCTTCAGCTGCGCCAGCCGCTTCTCCTTCAAGTACAATAGGAATAGAAAAGGTCATCTTCTCCGTTCTTCTTACTCTCATTAAATCAATATGGATTACATCTTCAGTAACCGGGTGATATTGCGCATCTTTAATCATTACATATAGTGTTTCTCCATTCATTTCAACTTCAAACACTTTTTGTCCCGATTGAACGGCTTGGTTAAAAATCTTTCTATCAATAGCAATATTTTGATTGGATTCACCATGATAATAGTAATTGGCTGGTATTTTGCCATTTCTTCTCATTGATCGCGCAGTACTTGTTCCAAGCTCTGATCTTTGCTCTATAGTTAATTTATAATAAGATGCCATTTTATTTACCTTTAATTAAAATTCAAACAAGGCACTTACTGATTCTCCATCATAAATGCGTTGAATTGCTTCTCCAAATACTTTTGAAACTGTTACAATTTTCATATTGTCTAATTTTTTATCATCAGAAATAGATACTGTATCAGTAACAATTAAATTTTTAATCACCGAATCTTTAATTCTATCAATAGCTGGGCCAGACAGTACTGCATGCGTAGCTACAGCAGTTACGCTATTAGCGCCATTACTCATAGCCGCATCTGCCGCATTTACTGTTGTTCCAGCTGTGTCTATCATATCATCAATTATCAATACATCTTTTCCATCTAAATCACCAATAAGGTGCACTACTTCTGCTTTATTTGGAGCATACCTTCTTTTATCAATTAAAGCGAAATGCATTCCTAAATATTTTGCGTAAGCTTGACTCATGCGAGCTGAACCTACATCTGGAGATAAAACAGCAGAATTTTCAGGCGTTAAGTTTAATGCTTTAATTGCATCTAGTAAGACCATACGACTGTATAAATGGTCAAATGGTATTGCAGCAAAACCTTGAATCTGAGTTGAATGAAGATCCATTGTTATTATTCTATCTGCTCCCGTAGCTGTAATTAAATCCACCATAACTCTTGAAGATATTGGAACCCGTGGATTATCTTTTCTATCCTGACGTCCATAGCCAAAATAAGGCACAACAGCAGTAACTGTCTTTGCTGAGGCTCTTACCGCAGCATCAATAATTAGAATTAGCTCCATTATATTTTCAGCTGGGCTATTTGTTGGTTGAATTATAAAAACATCACAACCCCGTATATTTTCTTCAAATTTTATCCATAGCTCACCATCTGAAAAGGTTTTAATGGTAAGCTTTCCTAATTCTTTACCTAAAGATTTTGCAATCTTTTCAGAAAGAAGAGGATTGCTACGTCCACTGAATATTTTTAGTTTTTCTTTCATAGTAATCTTTTTTGCTGGGGCGCAGGGAGTCGAACCCCGACTGCCTGGACCAAAACCAGGTGTCCTACCATTAGACGACGCCCCAAAAATTATTTAAAATAATTCTAAACATGATTCAAGTATTTAACTGTTCGTTGGATTTGCCAGAATGGTCTGATGTGAAGTGTGGAATAATAACTCAGCTTCTTTAGCAGAAGCTTCATCGTCATAAACTCCATACACAGTCGAGCCACTGCCCGACAGACTGGCAAACCGAGCGCCTAAATTAAGCAACTTACTTTTAATGGCACCAATCTCCGGATATGCTGGAATCACAATTTGTTCAAAATCATTCTCAAAAATCTGCAACGAAGAATAATCTTCGTTGATAAAGCTTGAGAATTTAGCGTTTTTGTTTTGATTGTTCAATCTGTTTTTAATTACTGAATATGCCCATTCTGTACGTATCGAAATTTTAGGAATTACTAATAAGTAAGTCCCAATTATAGCTTTGGGTAATTGTGTTAATTTATCTCCAATACCTTCTCCTAATTGGGTTTTACCTCTAATAAAAAAAGGTACATCAGCACCTACCTCACCGCCAATTTCTTCAAGCTTGCTTTCAGTTACCTCAAGTTTATATATATTTTTTATTCCTTTTAATAGTGCCGCTGCATTAGCTGAGCCACCACCTAAACCACTTCCAATTGGAATTTTTTTATCAATTTTAATGTGAATTCCTTTTACCTCTGAAAACTCCTTTTTTATTTCAGTGTATGCTTTATAACAAATATTTGATTTATTTGTAGGAACCCAATCAACATTAGCAATGATTTTAAACCCATGATCTCTTTTTTCAATATCTATTGAATCGCCAAAGTTTAATTCTTGGAAAATAGTGTATATATTATGATAACCATCATCTCTTTGGCTTAATACTTTTAATCCAATATTAACTTTACTGTACGATGGACAAATAAGTCCCATTTTTATTTATTTTGAATTGTTGATATACTTTGAGCCGCTAGTCCTTTGGATTCCCCTATATATCCAAGGTAATCAGTGGTTGTAGCTTTAATTGATATTTGAGATAGTTCGATATCTAATATCTTTGAAATTTTATTTTTCATTCCAGGAATGAACTCTGAAATAATCGGGGTTTGAAGAATAATAGTTGAGTCAATATGTATAATTTCATAACCTTTTGACATCAATTTACCATTAGAAATATCTAAAAAATTTAAACTGTTACAATCTTTCCATTTCTTTTCGCTACTCGGAAAAAGTTTTCCAATATCGCCAAAGTTTGCTGCTCCTAAAAGTGAGTCCACTATTGCATGAATTAAGACATCGCCATCTGAATGGCCAACGGATCCATATTCATTTGGGATTTCAACACCCCCAATCACAAAGCGCTCACCTTTTACAAGGCGATGCGCATCATAGCCTATGCCAACTTTAATCATTTAACTCTTTGTAAATTGCTTTTGCAAAAATCCAATCTTCTTTAGTAGTGATTTTTATATTTAAGGGAGAGCCTTCAATAAAACCAATTTGATAACCAATCTTCTCTAAAATTGATGATTCATCTGTACCTTCAAGATTTTCATCAATGGCAATTTGGATTGCTTCTTCAAGTGCCGCCTTTGAAAAAACTTGAGGTGTTTGAGCTCTCCAAATTGTTTCTCTTGGAAGAGTCTCTAAGATTTGATCCCCCATAATTTTTTTTATTGTATCTGATGATGGTGCAGCTAGAATCGCACCATCATGTTCCATAGATGCTTTTATCACTTTCTCAATCAAACTTAATGTGACAAAGGGTCTTACTCCATCATGAACACATATTAATTCAGATTCTTTGTCAGATATTTTCAATCCATTATTAACAGATTCCTGCCTTGTTTTACCTCCAGAGATGACTTCAATCTTTTTTGATGTAAGCGTAGATTTAAATTCGCGATCTACTTGAATGACATCATCTTTTGGGACAACAACTAAAATTTCACTTATTAATTCAGATTTAATAAAGGGTTGAATAGTGTGAAATAATAACGGTCGTCCATTGAGTAATTTTAGCTGCTTTTTTTCTCCGAATCGCTCACCAAATCCAGCTGCAGCTATAATAGCAGTTATTTTCATTTAATAATATTACTTAAATCAATTAAATGATAAGCATCGCATCACCATAACTCAAAAAACGATATTTATTCTTCTTTGCTTCTCTATAAGCCTTTTTTATTAAGTCTGGGTCTGCAAAAGCTGAAACCATCATCAAAAGTGTACTTTTTGGCTGATGAAAGTTTGTAATGAGGCCATCGACCATTTTAAAATCATATGGTGGATAAATAAATTTATCTGTCCAACCTCTTTTTGGTGAAACTTGGAATCCAGAAACAGCTACAGTTTCTAAAGACCGGACACTTGAAGTGCCTACTGCAATTACTTTTCGACGTTTTTTCTTTGTTTCATTAATAGCGATGGCTGTTTTTGGATCTACTTCAAAATATTCAGAATCCATTTGATGGCGGTTTAAGTCTTCTACCTGAACTGGTCGGAAGGTACCAAGGCCAATATGTAATGTAGTATGTGCGGTTTTCGCTCCTTTTTCATGAATTCTATTAATTAGATTTTCAGTAAAATGAAGCCCTGCAGTCGGAGCTGCAACAGCACCTCTTTTTTCAGCAAAAACAGTTTGATATCTAATTTTATCTTTTGCCTCAGATTCTCTTTTGATATAGGGAGGAAGGGGTGAAATGCCAACTTTATCTATAACATCATATATATTCTGACCTTCATATTCAAATCTCACTACACGTCCACCAGAAATAGTGTTATCTATAACATCACAATACACATCTTTAGTAAACATAAGCTTGTTTCCAATTCGCACCTTTCTTGCAGGACGAACCATAACTTCCCAAAGGTCATTTTCTAACTCTCGCAGTAAGAAAACTTCAACTTTTGCATCTGTTCGATCCTTGCTAGCATAAAGTCTTGCAGGGAACACTTTCGTATTATTTGTTATAACTAGGTCATTTTTTCGTAAATATTCAGGTAAATTAGAAAATATTTTATGTTCAATTTCACCTGTCTCTTTATGTATGACCATAAGCTTAGATAAATCACGTCTTTTTGCTGGATATTGTGCAATATATTTTTCGGGAAGCGGATAATCAAAATCCGCTAGTTTCCATTTTTTTTTCTTTTCAATCATTAAATAACCTTTGTTGTTTTTCTGTAATTGTTTTACCCAGCAATTTGTAGGCCAGCTTCTGAGCAATTCGACCACGATTAGTTCGCTGAATAAATCCTTCTTTAATTAAATAGGGTTCATAAACATCTTCAATAGTTGCAGAATCTTCACTTACAGCAACTGAAAGTGAGTTAACACCTACGGGGCCACCATTGAATTTATCTATTATTACTGTTAGAATAGTTCGATCCATATCATCAAGTCCAAATTCATCAATACCTAATGATTTTAAAGATGCTTTAGCAACGGCCTGATCAATTTTACCTTTTGCCTTAACTTGTGCATAATCACGCGTTCTTCTCAAAATTCTATTTGCAATTCTTGGAGTACCTCGAGATCGCCTTGCAAGCTCCATCGCGCCTGGATCATCTATTTCAACTTCTAATATTTTTGCTGACCGCACTAGTATATGAAAAAGGTCTTTTGGGTCATAATAATCTACACGAAGAACAACTCCAAATCTATCTCTTAAAGGAGAGGTTAGGTTCCCAAGTCTCGTTGTTGCACCAACTAGTGTAAATGGCTCTATATTTAGCTGTACGGTTCTAGCGCTGGGACCTTTATCAATCATAATTTCTATACGATAATCTTCCATTGCTGAGTAAAGATACTCCTCTACAACTGAATTTAATCTATGAATTTCGTCAATAAAAAAAACATCTTTCCCTTGAAGATTTGTCAATAGGCCCGCCAGGTCTCCTGCTCTATCAAGCACTGGGCCAGAGGTTTGTTTAACGCTAACTCCTAATTCTTTTGCAATGATATTTGAAAGTGTCGTTTTCCCTAACCCTGGGGGGCCAAATAGGAGCACATGGTCTAATGCTTCATTCCGATTATTCGCTGCTTCAATATATAACTTCAGGCTATCAACCACCTCTTTTTGTCCAATAAATTCATCCATTTCATTTGGACGTAATGATTTTTCAATAACTAAATCATCATCAAAAGGCTGAGGGTCGTTTATATGAATTTCAGTCATGCTATTAGCTTTAAATAATATAAATAGATCATTATTCGGGTTGGAAGGTACAAAAATGAAGAGGGGTCGTCAAATTTTAGTCTATTTATTTTGGGATAGATATGCGAAGCTTCTCTAATCTTTTTTCTCGTTCTAAAGAAAATTTTATAATACCGTTCCAAACACTTTCTGAGTCTAATTTTGATTCAGCTATAATTTCATCTAGCGCCCCACCAGTTCTCCATTTATTATCAAAGTCAGGGCTCATACTGTATTCTTCAACCGTTCTATTAGCTATCCATTTATGCATTAACTTTATAGCTCCATTTGTTATAACCATCGCATCCATCCATTCATTTTCAGATATGACAGACTCTCGATATTCTTTGTTTTGAATTTTAAATAGCTCCCACGAAATTGCTGCAACTATTTTAACATTTGGACCTTCCTTTATTATTTTTGGTAGAATAGATACTAAAGAATTGGTTGAACTCGTTCCACGAACAATAACTACTCCTTCTTGCGGTTTACTTTTGTCATAATCTTTGATAATATATGCACCTTTTGCCGCTTCTTTATAAGAGGCCATTCCTAAAGCTTTTCGGTCTGGAATAATAACAGGTGGGCGTGTTAAATGTAGCGCAACTATTGGCACATCTGTTGACATTGCTGCCGCAAGTGCTGGGGCAACTTCATTATGCTCCCATGGATGTAAATTAATAACGTGTCCATCAGGGAATAATTGAGTGACACCCGGTGCAAATATTCCAAAGTGCGTGCGACTATCTTCAGCAGTTTCAGGACCTGAATGCCCAGCAACCCATATTAACTTACCTACTTTTAAGTTTGAATCTTGAGCAATTTGGCTAAATAAACGAATTGGCCCATATTTTAAATAGGAGAAAGAACCATATGTGCTCATTGCGCCATAGAAGCCATTAAATTCTTCATAAGGATCCTCATTAAAATTTACAGTAGCTAACCCAGCTAACATTCCAGAATTTGCAAACTCTGTAATTCCTTGTGGCATAAGAGGGCTATCTGGATTCTTATTTTTATCAAATAAACCCATATCACCTTCTCCGTCATACATCTTTGCAAAACCAGAGATGTTTGTTGAATCAGCAAGATCTGCACTCATTGCTATTACCAAGGGTCTACCATATTCTTTAATTGAAATTGTATTTATATAGCTTGCGTATTTAGAAAACCCAACTCTGTTCGGTGCTTTTTCTCCAGGAGAAACAAACAAATTGCTTGGTAAACTGTTAACATCAAATATTTTTTTATCTTTTAATGGATTTTTAACTGTTATCTTACAATTATCAATTTTAGCTGGGACTGAATCTCCTAAAGAAAGAAGTGTGTCTGCTAGGTAGTCAACAAGCCCCTGGTTCGAGCTCATCAGTGAAAAAACTGAATTAAAATATGATTTCGCTTGCTCTACTTGACCTTCTCTTGATTTTTCCTCATGTTCCCCAAAATTGTGAAAATCAATATTGTACTTTTCAGAAAAGTCTTGTTTTGTCTTCCAAAATAATTCCGAGTTTCGTTTATGTGCGGCTCCATGACTAGCATAATCAATTTTATGATAACCCCGTCCTTTTGTAGTTTTGGAATAAATAACCTTAGGAATATTAGGGTCAGACTTTTCTATAAGTAGTCTATAATAAGCTTCTGTTAATTCACCCCAGTTTTCTCCATTCATAGTTCCTTCGACGTGCCATCCATGTGAACCAAACCAATCCAATGGAGTTCCATAGACAATTGAGCTAAACGGTCTAGCATCTATGCCAAAATCATTCCAGTCCATAAAATAAACTAGATTTCCAAGACCAAGACCCCAAGCTGAATTAATAGTCTCATGAGAGGCGCCGGTTGTGAAGCCACCCTCTCCTTCAAAAGCAAAGACTTTTACCTCAGATGCATTAGCTAATTTTAAAGCTAAAGCTTCGCCTGCTGCTGGCGGAGATCCATGGCCACTTGGCCCTGTATTAAATTTAAAAAATAGAGTTTTTCCTTCCATTTCTGCATGACCAGGTAATCCACCATGGTTGCGAAGAGTAAGAAGGTCTTCCCAGTTTAATTGAAACTCTTGCCCTTTAAAATGAAGATATTTTGAGTCGTTAGTTTGATGATACTTAATTCTTAACGCCTCATTTAAAACAGCTAAAGTAGCATAAACAACAGGGTTAGCGTGCCCAGCTACAAGAACATAGCGATCTGAAAATCTTTTACCCGCATCTCGAATATCCCATCGCATAGCACCAGATAATAATGTAGTAACCATTCCATGAACTTTAGATCTAGATCCACCAGGGTGTCCAGATTGACGTAGATTTAACATAATATCTATTGATTGATCAATAATATCTTTTACTATTTCCCAGTAGGGATAATATTGTTCTAAATTTTTTGGCGATTGCATTATTTACCTAACTTAGTATTAATTGACGTCTTTAAAAAAGATCCCGTATAAGAGCCTTTGTAATTTAATAAATTTTCTGGCGTTCCTGAAAAAAGTAACTTTCCACCTTCTTCTCCTCCTTCTGGGCCTAGGTCTATTACCCAGTCAGCGCTTTTAATCACATCTAAATTATGCTCAATGACAACTACAGTATGTCCTCTATCTACTAATCTTTGCAGAACGCCTAAAAGTAACTTTACATCTTCAAAATGCAGTCCAGTTGTTGGCTCGTCTAAAATATAAAATGTGCTATCTTTAGAAACACGCGATAATTCAGTCGCTAGCTTAATTCGTTGAGCTTCTCCTCCAGAAAGAGTAGTGGCTTGTTGACCTAAGCGAATGTACCCTAATCCAACATCATTCAAAGTAGTTAGTTTTTTCATTACTTGGGGTATATTTCTAAAAAACAAACTTGCTTCTTCCACTGACATATTTAGTATATCTGCAATATTTTTCCCTTTATATTTAATTTCTAACGTATCTCTATTATAACGATTCCCTTTACATACTTCGCATGTAACATAAACATCAGGTAAAAAGTTCATTTCGATTTTTATAATACCATCGCCTTCACAGGATTCACATCTACCACCTTTTACATTAAACGAAAACCTACCTGGTTTATAACCACGTATTTTTGAGTCTGGCAATTGAGAAAATAAATCTCTAATAAAAGTAAAGACACCCGTATAGGTTGCTGGGTTAGATCTGGGTGTACGACCAATTGGTTTTTGATCAATTTCAATAACTTTATCTAAATATTCTAAACCTTCAACAGAATCAAAAGACAAAGGATAGGCTCTGGCATTATTTAATTCTTTAGATAAAATTGGAAATATTGTTTCATTTACGAGAGTGCTTTTGCCTGAGCCGCTAACTCCGGTAACTACAATCATTTTACCTAAAGGAAACATAACATCAATTTTCTTTAAATTATTGCCAGAAGCTCCAGAAATAGATAATAATTTACCATTGCCTTCTCTTCTTTCTTCTGGAATCGAGATAAATCGAATGCCAGATAAATATTGACCTGTGATAGAGTCTTTAGCCTTTAGAATTTTATTTGGCGGCCCAGAAAAAATAATTTCTCCTCCATGTTCACCAGCGCCCGGACCAATATCAATTAATTGATCAGCAGATTCCATTGTTTCTTGGTCATGCTCAACAACAATTATTGAGTTACCAAGATCCCTTAATTTTTTTAAAGAATTTAATAACCGACTATTATCTCTAGGATGAAGACCAATGGAGGGTTCATCAAGGATATAAAGAACTCCAACTAATTGGCTTCCAATTTGAGTTGCGAGTCGAATTCTTTGAGCTTCACCTCCAGAGAGAGTAGTTGCAGATCGGTCTAATGTTAAATAATCAAGGCCAACATCAACAAGAAAGGTCAACCGTTCTTGAACTTCTTTTAAAATTTGTTCTGCAATTGTAGCTTCATTCACACCCAATCTTAAATTGCTAAAAAATGTTTTTATATTTTTTATTGAATAAGATGATATCTCACCAAGACTTTTACTATCAAGGGTTACTGCTCTTGACTCTGGTTTTAATCTAGACCCATCACATTTGGGACAAGCCCTCATCCTCATAAATTGCTCTATCCAGTCTCTAATGTGATTGGATTTAGTTTGCTTATATCGTCTCATCAAATTTGGGATAGCACCTTCCCATCCACCCGTATATGTTCCACTCCATCTTTCTGATGAATATTCCATTTTTACTTTTGTGCTTCCAGTTCCTTTTAGAAGAATAGTCCTAATATCAGTATCTAGCTTATACCAAGGTGTAGTGAATTTAAAATTATAATATTTTGATAAACTTTTAAGTATACTTCCATACCAATTCCCTCTTGGTTGCTCCCCCAATGGTGCAATTGCACCTTGAATTAAGGATTTAGATTTATCAGGCACAACTAAATCTGGATCAATATCCATATGTGAGCCAAGCCCATCACAATGTGGACAAGCCCCATACGGTGAATTAAAAGAAAACATCCTTGGAGATATTTCCTCCATTGACACTTCACAGTGAGGGCAGGCAAAATGTTCACTGAATAAATGATCATTTTTTGGTAATTCATGTATAATAGTTAAGCCGGAACCAATTTTTAATGACAACTCAACAGACTCTGTTAACCTTTCTAAGTAATCCCCCTCCAAGACAAGGCGATCAATTACAACTTCGATTGAATGTTTTTTGTTTTTTTCAAGATTTAGCTTTTGATCAAGGGGGTGAATTAATCCATCAACTCTTACTCTAAGAAACCCTTCTTTTCTTACCTCTTCAAAAACTCCTTTATGTTGCCCTTTGCGCCCTCGCACCACAGGTGCTAAAACATAAATTTTAGAACCTATCTCAAATTTTGAAATAGTATCAACAATTTGCTGAACGGTTTGCCTTTGAATAGGCTTATCACATTTCCAGCAATGTGGTTTACCAACATGTGCATATAATAACCTTAAATAATCATGTATTTCTGTAACAGTGCCTACTGTTGACCTAGGGTTTCTGGCTGCTGCTTTTTGTTCAATAGATATTGCAGGTGAAAGGCCTTCAATATAATCCATATCAGGTTTTTCCATTAGACCTAGAAATTGCCTTGCATATGATGAGAGCGATTCGACATATCTTCGTTGACCTTCAGCATATAAAGTATCAAAAGCGAGCGATGATTTCCCAGACCCTGAGAGCCCTGTTATAACAACTAACTTGTTTCTAATAATGTCAACATCAACATTTTTTAGATTGTGTTGGCGAGCGCCTTTTATAATTATTTTATCTAAATTTTTTTTCATTATTATATTTTATTATTAAGAATTTGGGCAGACCAAGAATTTACAACTTAATTAATAATGGTTCAAAAACCCATTTACAGAATCTTTAAGAAATTTTTTATAGTATTAAGTCTAACAAATACATAACATTAGATATGAATTCTATTATCAATCATATACTAATTTCTATGCCGCATATGAATGATGACCTTTTTGGGAACTCTGTTATTTTCATGTGCGAGCATGATAAGAAAGGGGCGATGGGGTTAATTATTAATAAATGCTTTCATAAAAATGATTTAAAAGAACTAAAGGATAACATGAATAAAGAATCATCTGAAATTTTAAATTCAGTTTCCGATGTGTATTTGGGGGGACCTGTTTTAGTTGATAGAGGAATTTTACTTCATAGTGAAAAAATATATTCAGAAAAATCAATTAAAATTTCAGATGATTTTTTTATATCCAGTGATAAAGAAATATTATTAGATATGGCGAAAAATCAGAAATCAAAAAAAAGTCGCCTTTTTTTAGGCCATTCTGGTTGGAGCTCTGGTCAGCTAGAAAGTGAAATTCAAAATGGTGACTGGCTTGTTCAAGAAACCTCTCCCGATTTTATTTTTAATATTCCAGTTAAACAGATGTGGGGTCTCTCAATTCAGTCTTTTGGACTTGATCCATTAGGCGCTACATCATTCAGCGGACAAGCTTAGGTAGTTAAAATATGAAAAAGTACTTACCTGCATTAGCAGTTATTTCCGCAGCTATACTATGGAGCTTTGATGGAGTTCTAAGACAAAACCTTTACGCACTACCATCCTTTCTTATCGTTGCGTTAGAACATTTAATTGGAGCTATAATCTTTTTTCCTCTTTTATTAAAAGGGTGGAAAGAAGTTTCTGCTCTCCAACAGCGTGGCTGGATCTCTGTCTTGTGGATAAGTGTTTGCGGTGGAATATTAGGTACTTTTTTTTATACAAAGGCGCTTAGCTATGTAAATTATATTGATCTTTCCGTTGTAGTTCTTTTGCAAAAATTCCAACCTATCTTTGCTATAGCTTTGGCTGCAATAGTTCTAAAAGAGAAGATAACAATCCGCTTTCTAGTTTTAGCAGTCGCCGCTATTGTAGGGGGCTACTTTGTTACTTTTGGCAATCAACCATTAAATGAATGGAGTGATAAAACAATGATTGCCGCTCTTTTATCTTTACTCGCTGCTTTTAGCTGGGGAAGCTCAACAGTACTCGGAAAACATGCATTGAACAGACTATCCTTCGAAACAGTTACTTCATTACGATTAACTGTTACTGGCGCAATAATGCTTTTTATACTTATTTCCACGGGTCAAGCAGAAACAATTTCTCAGGTTAATATAGAAAATTGGAAATATATATTTATTATTGTTTTAAGCACTGGCTCTCTAGCCCTTTTTATTTATTATTATGGACTAAATCATTTACCAGCTTCTCATGTAACTCTCTATGAACTGTTTTGGCCCTTATCTGCGGTAACGATGGATTGGTATATCTATGGTAGAGTTATGTCACTTGTTCAATGGTTGGGGGCGGCATTACTTCTTGGCGCGATTCTTTTGCTTTCGTATAAAAATAAAATAGAATCAAATCAATAAATGTTTCTCTTGGAATTTTGACGATACAAACTGCAATTTTGTTTAGTTAAAATGAAGAAAAGTATTACAAAAGGACTTATATTTTTATTTATAACACTTATTATTAGTGCTTGCAAAGAAGATCCTCAGCAGCATTTAGAGTTAGGAGAATGGTATGCACAAAAAGGACTTGTTGAAGAGGCAATCTTAGAATTTAAAGAAGTAACTAGACTGTATCCAGAAGTTCATCAAAATTTAGGTCGAAATGATTTTCAAGCACTTAGCAAAGCACACTATAACCTATCATTAATGTATACAAAAAAAGGTTGGTGGGATTATGCTTTAAAAGAAGCAGAAACTTGTTTTCAAATGCAACCAACTAAAAGTCATTATGAATTGGTTAACCTGATTAAAAAAAGAGCTAGTTTAGAAAAATCTGGGTCATAGTTTTTAAGATTAAATAGTCCCCGAGCGGTGTTCACCGCCATCACAATATATTATAGAGCAGTTAATAAAGTCAGCTTCTGGCTTTAACAACATAGAAATTGTTCCAGCTACATCTTCAGGCATTGTTGTTCTCCGCATCGGGTTCCTTGATTTTGTACTTTCAACCCATTCTTCCCATCGATCAGTAATTTTTGTCAGCGCTCTAGTTGGAGTTATTCCTGCCTGAACAGCATTTGCAGTTATTCCATGCTCTCCCAACTCCCAGCCAATTTGGCGGATTATTGCTTCCATTGCAACTTTAGCTACACTTACGGGACCATAGCCTTCCATCGCTAAATAATTTCCCTCACTTGTTAAACCCATCACACGAGAACCTTTACCAAGCAATTTTTCACCAAATAATTTTTGCGTCCAATAAAGTAATGAATTTCCCATAACATGTATTGTCATATCCATTTGACGCTGTGTTACTGGCTTTTCTCCAAAAAAGTTTGTAGTTGTTCCAAAGGCAATAGAATGAAGTAACAATTTTAATGGCTTACCATTTGTAATCTTTAGAATCTCTGGTAAATACTTATCAATCGTTTCTTCGGAAGCAGCATTTGTATTGAAATAATGACATCGCCCACTTGTTAAGTCATTTACTTCTTCAATTGTTTCTTGTGCTAATTTTTTTGCTTCACCTCTATCAAAGTGAAAAGCAATAATTCCGTATCCATCTTTTGCTAGTTTTTTTGCTGTTGCAGCTCCGTGTCCAGTAGAACCACCTAATAATAATACCCAATCAGACATTTTATTTCTCCAAATTTAAAGATCTAATTTAGGCAGATAATTACATCAAAAAAATGAGATAGAAATGATTCGTAAATTAATTACCTAAATCAGTTAAATTAGAGGACACTTAAGGATCTAATTATGCCGCGCAAAGAAAATTATACAAAAGAAGACCTAATTAATAGTGGGTTAGGAAAATTATTTGGAGTAGATAAGGGAAAGCTCCCCGCCCCTCCAATGTTAATGATGGATCGTATTCTGCACATATCTGATGAAGGTGGAAAATATGGTAAGGGAGAAATAAAAGCTGAGCTTGACATTGATAAGTCCCTTTGGTTTTTCGACTGTCATTTTAAAGGTGACCCCGTTATGCCTGGTTGTTTAGGCTTGGATGGCTTTTGGCAATTGATTGGATTTTTTCTTACTTGGATTGGCGGAGAAGGAAAAGGTCGTGCTCTAGGTGTTAAAGAATTAAAGTTTAAAGGGCAAGTAAGACCATTTCATAAAAAAATCACTTATCAGATTGATATAAAAAAGTACATTACTCGCCCAACTCATATGGTTTGGGGTGATGCCGTACTCAAAGTAAAAGATAAAGCTATTTATTTTGCCAAAGATCTTCAAGTTGGTTTATTTGAAACATTAACATGGGACTATGGTAAAGATCCAGCGACAGATCCTTTTTAGCCCTTTTAAAAATATAATTTATTAAAACTAGGATTTATTATGGCGCTACGCTGTGGTATTGTAGGTTTACCAAATGTTGGTAAATCTACAATCTTTAATGCTCTTACTGAATCTTCCGTCCCTGCAGAGAATTACCCATTTTGCACAATTGAACCTCATATAGGAATTGTCGCCTTACCAGATACGAGACTGGGGAAACTTGAAAATATTTTTAATCCTGAAAAAGTAACTCCAGCTTCTGTAGAGTTTACTGATATTGCAGGACTAGTAAAGGGCGCAAGCAAGGGGGAAGGCCTTGGGAATCAATTTTTAAGCCAAATCAGACAAGTATCAGCTATAGTTCATGTTGTAAGGTGTTTTGAAGATGAGAATATTACACATGTGGAGGGCGATATAGACCCCGTCCGAGATGCTGAACTAATTGAGACTGAACTTTTGCTGGCAGATCTTGAAACCTTAGAAAAGAGTATATACAGATTAAATAAACTGGCCAAAAAAGAAAAGCGTTCCCAAAAAGAATTGGATATAGTTTTGAGATTAAAAGCTCATTGTGATTCAGGAAAAATGGCAAGAACTTTTGATGCAGGGGAAGAAGAGTTAGAAATTATAAAGAGTCTTTTCCTACTTACTCAAAAACCTATTCTATATGTTGCTAATGTTGATGAGAATGAAATTATTCAAAGTACCAGAGATTCAAACACACAAGCCCTTTTTGATTTTGCTAAAAAAGAAGGTAGTCATGCCATACGGTTATGTGGAAAAATAGAACAAGAAATAGCTTTATTAGATAAAGATGAAAAAATTATGTTTATGGATGAGTATAATTTAGAGGAACCAGGCCTTGATAAATTAATTCATGCAAGTTTTAAGTTACTAGGCCTAGAAACTTATTTTACTGGTGGGCCAAGTGAAGTAAGAGCGTGGACAATAAAAAAAGGTGCAACAGCGCCGGAAGCTGCAGGTGAAATCCACACTGATTTTCAACGGGGTTTTATTAAAGCTGAGGTAATTAAATATGATGACCTCATTGAGCATGGATCAGAAAAGAAAGTTAAAGACGCAGGCTTGTCTCAATTAGAAGGTAAAGATTATATTGTTCGTGATGGTGATTGTATTTATTTCCATTTTAATGTTTAGGTTATAATATGTGGTTCTTCATGACTTTCTCCTATATAATGATTGTCCTTTCAGGCATTGGGCTTACTTTGATTGGATTAAACCATTATTTTGATATTTGGGCTCAAAATCATATAACGCTCGATTTAATAGTCAGCATTATTTTTATCGCTGCGCAAACATTAATTATGTTCTTTTTTGTAGGAACAGGTGTTAATGTTAGAGAATACCTTGAACTTCACTCTGAGCTTGGAGATAGTCTTTATAAGCAAATGTTTGCTATAAAAAGAAAGCTTTATCCTCCAACAATGATGGTAACTATTTTATTTATGGCAATGGTTATTATGGATGGTGTTTATTTTATAGGAAAAGCTTCTGAGTGGTGGTTTCACATACTTTATCTACTAACATTATATTACTTTTTTAAAGCAACGATTGTTCAGCACAATTCATTTAAAGAGAGCACTGAAATTGTTCTAAGTATGACTGGTACTTCTAGAGAAGAAAAATAAAGAGTTCTTAACTAATCTTCCATTTTCCAAAAAGCAATGCCACCCGCTTGTTTCCCTATTTCAGCAATAGTAACAGACTTTAATTCTTTTAAGTCAAAAATTTCTACTGATCCAGGCTCTTTACCTATTCCCTCAACTGAAACAAAAGCATAGCGACTATCCGGAGAGATAACTACACCATGCGTAACTTTACGTGTGTTATTAAATTTTGCTATTTCTTTACCAGTTTTGAGATTCCAAACTCCTGTTTTAGCCGCTCCTTTATAAGTAACAACAAGATATTTTCCATCTTGGCTTACTTCACAATTATAAGGAGCTTTGTCAGTTTTAAAAGTTCGTACTACTTCCCATTTTTTAACATCAATCTCAACTACATTATCCGTTCCGTTATTCACTACATAAATTAGATTATCATTCGGATGTGGATATACCCACGTAGGTTTCTCTGGTGGCATCTTGTGATCCATCTTGGCCATGGCCATTTTTCCCATGGCAGCTATGCCCTTTTTATCTTTATTTGACATCCTTTTATTCTTACCCATTTTCATGTTACTATGATCCATTTTTTTCATATTGTGACCACTGTGAGCATTCATTTTCTTATTGGGTGGCGCAGTAGATAGAGTACGTGTAATCTGCATTGTCATCGCATCAATTTCATATAGCATACCTGACATCATAGCTACTGAATAGTGTTTTAGACCATTATTTAAAAGTCGAGAACCATGAGGCATAATCCCTGTTTCAACCCGATCAATTTCAATCATTTCTTCTGGATCAACAATAGAAACAGTGCTTGGTTCCGTATGGCCTCCATGTAGATTGAAGTTAACAATATATATTAACCCAGTAGCATTTGAGATTCCCATTGTTGCAGGAAATAGGCCCAATTCAACACGATCTACCATTTCATCTGTACCTGTTTTGTATTTATATAAATGTCCATAAGGGACACCATGAGCCATTGATAAATACCAAAAATCACCATCTGGTGAAACAGTTATTCCATGTGGACCTTCAATTTCTACTGGCCAAACACCTACTGGAATTCGTTTTTCAACATATGCTGTTTTACCATCAAATCTAATAAGAGCAACTTCATCTTCAGATTCTGTTGCGCAATAAATATAATAGTCTTTTGCACTGATTGCAAAAATTCCGATTAGGTAGATTAGTATAAATTTTGTAAATCTTTTCATTTTAAATCCTAATTAGTTCCCATTCTTTTTTGATCTTCTAATTTGATTGCCCATAAGCCATTATTCATATCAGAAAAATAAATTAGTCCTTTGTAAGGCATTGTTCCCCAAACATTTGGGCGATTTGCTATAAACCCTTTTGGATCACTTGACATAAAAAAAGCAATCTCTCTTCCTTGAGCATATATATCTCCCATTAACTCACCTGATATATCTACGACTCGCAGACCTCCTTGGTAATACGAAGCTAATAAAGTATCTCCATGAACCCAGTGATTATGAGAGCCAGCCTCTGGAACTTGATAAACTGCTGTTTCTTTTGGATCGCTTGGGTCTGTAAAGTCAAGAAAGTGAAAACCTCCAGCCATTCCAAATTGATCTCCGTATTCATCACCTGTAATAAGATAAAATTTATCTGATGATTGACTTATAAAAGGAAATGCTGCATGATTATGGCCATTTGGGTCAGACATGCCGCCTAACTTAACTGGGTTCCCAGGGCTGCCTTGTCCAGCCATTGCAAGAAAGGGGTTATACTGGACCTTAGAACGATTCTTTTCGTTGAATTTTACTCCACCAACATCTACAACATGAACACCATCTGCCCAATTAGATGAATATGCAAGCCCATCTATTACCCAAACATCATGAACACCATGACCTGGAGTATCTAATTCATAGCGACCCACTCTAAATGGATTAGAAGGGTCTTCAATATTAATCACATCGTATTTACGACCATTATTAACAGCATACACATGATTTTCATATATGAATACATTGTGAACTCCACCTGTCATATCATCATTGTATTCTGCTGTAATTTTTACATTAAATGGATCTCTAATATCTAAAACAACAAATCCGTTTTTTCTATTTGAGGCTCCTTCTCTAGTAATCACAGCTACTTCACCATTTTCTGAAACTTTGACATCATTTACTGTACGTGCATCAACTGTAACAGTATCAATGATATACATATTTTCAGGTTCTGTTACATCCCAAAAATAAGCCTCTCCATTTGCACCCCATGTACCTGTAGCTGCAAAATCTTTCCCCTTATGCTTGCCTACTCCAGGCCATACCCACAAATCTGAAGTATTCACACCATCAACTGTCCCATGACCTACAACCTTAACTTCTTTTTTAACATTTCGTTGAACAACTTCAATTGTCTTTCTTGCTGAGTATCCTCCAGATTGAGCTATCACAGTAAAGACTCCTGGTGTTTCTGCTACAAATTTTCCCTCTTTATTAATTAGAGCTGAAGCTGGCAACCCAATACCATATTCTGCACGACCAGAGTAAGAAAAAGTAACCGGAACATCTTTTAAAACCTTGTTAGCTCTATTCATTGCATTAGCATTGAATTGTAAAACATCTCCAGTCCTAATTTCATCTTTATCTGCAGTCAAACTGATTTTACGGACAGGGTTCTTCGATACTTTTATGTTGAGTGATTCTTTAATATCATCAACAGAGGCAACAACCTGAATCTTGCCAGACTTTTTTGCAACCAAATTTCCATAACTATCAAATTCAGCAACATCTGCATCGCTTGATGTAAGCAATACTTTTGATTCTGTTCGTTTCAAATTCGCTTTATCAAAAACTTCTGTTTTATAATTAACAGATGTACCAACATATACATTTGATATAGGGTCATTAAATACAATCCTATCTAATGGCGGGAATGGAACCTCAATTGGCATATTTCCCATAACTCTATCTTCTCTTTTTTGAGCGATGCTTCTTACGCTTAAACCAAGTTTCCCAGGCTTAAATGCTTTAATAGTCACCACAGCAACTCCCGTAGAATCACTTATTCTAGGTTTTGACTCTAAGGCTCTGCGTGGACGACCGTAAACATAGAAAGGGTTATTGGCTAAATTTCCATCAGCATCAACAAGCTTAATAGTTACCGTTCCTGTTTCACCAACATTTAAGGATAAAGAATCTGGCTCAAAAACAAAGCTGTGCTTGATTTTCTTTTCTTCAGAATTCTCTTGTCCAAAGCCAAGGCTAAAAGCCATTAATAAAAGTATATATAGTTTTTTCATAATTTTCTCCAATTTTTTATGGTGCGCCTGATCCTTTTTCTAAATCCTCTAATTGAATACAGTATAAACCTGAATTCATATCTGCAAAAAATATATAGTCTTTATAAGGTTGGGCTCCCCAGACCATAGTTGCATTAGGGATCTTGCCTTCTTTATGTGCAGATTGATATACAGCAATTTCACGTCCTTGACTATATATATCTCCAAGTAATTCACCAGAGATATCTACAATCCGTAATCCACCTTGATAAAAAGCAGCCATCAACACATCATCATATACCCACATGTTGTGAGAGCCAGCCTCTGGAACCTGATAGACTGCATCTTCTTTCGGGTTATCTGGGTCGGTAAAATTTAAAAAATGAAATCCACCTCTTGGATTGGAAGGCTTTCCTTGCGTTGCCATCACGCCCCAAGGAAAGGTTTCATCTCCTCCTACAATATAAAAGTTGCCGGTTGACTTACTTAAAAAAGGGAATGCGGCATGGTTTAATCCATTTGGGTCACCCATTTCAGCAAGCTTGATGGGATTGGAAGGACTTCCTTGACCTGCCTTTGCTAGCAAGGGATTAAACTGCGACTGAGAACGATCAGCTTCATCAAATTTCATTCCACCAATATCTACCGCAACAACACCATCACTCCAATTTGAAGAGTAAGCTATGCCATTTTCAATCCATACATCATGAATGCTATGTCCTGGCGTATCCATTTCATAAACACCAACACGGAAGGGGTTTGAAGGATCATCAATATTTATAATATCATACTTACGTCCATTGTTCACAGCATACACATGATTTTCATATATGAATACATTATGAACACCACCGGTCATATCATCATTGTATTCTGCTGTTATTTTCACATTATAGGGATCTGTTACATCTAATATCACAAAACCATTTTTGCGATTTGAAGCACCCTCTCTAGTCATCACGCCAACACGACCATCTTCAGATATTTTTACGTCATTTACCGTTCGTGCATCAACCGTGATTGTGTCAATGACTATCATGCTGTCAGGATTGGTAACATCCCAAAAATAGGCTTCTCCGTTAGAGCCCCATGTACCTGTAACTGCAAAATCTTTCCCTTCATGCTTATCCACGCCAGCCCAGACCCATAAGTCACTAGTTAATACATCAGAGATTAATCCGTGTCCCACTAGCTTCACTTGCTTCTTTACATCTCTTGGAACAACCTTAATTGTCTTTTGCGCGGAGTAACCACCAGAAGAAGCTATAAGAGTATAAATACCTGCGGTCTCCGCAACAAATCTACCATCATCGGTAACTAGTCCGGCTGCAGGTAATCCAAATTTTCCATAATCTGCTTGACCAATATAAGTATAAGTGATTGGTGCGTCATCTATAGCTTTATCGCTTCTATTTAGGGCTTTTGCATTTAAAGCAAGCACATCACCCGTTCTAATTTCTTCCTTATCAATTGAGAGCGATACTTTGCGCGTAGGATTTTTCACTACACGGACATTAAAAGATTCTGTGACATTTTGAACGGTAGCAGACACTCGCGTCTTACCAGTTTTTTTTGTCTCTAAATTTCCAAAAGCATCAAAGTCAGCTACTTTTGTATTGCTAGATTCTAATTTTACATTTAATTCTGATCTATTTAGCTCAGCCTCATCAAATACCTCGACAGATAATGCTGTTGCTGTTCCTACATAAAGTTTAGAAGGTGTTTGATTAAATACAATGCGGTCAATAGGAGGGGAGGGGACATTCACAACTAAGCTTGATCTAACACGGTCATCTCGCTTTACCGTAATGGTCTGAGTGCTTAAGCTCAAACGGCCAGGTTTATGGGCCTTAAGTGTTACCGTCGCAACACCCGTTGAATCACTTATGCGAGGAGAAACCGATAGTGATTTACGCTGCCCAAAAACATAAAATGGGTTTTGTGCTAGCTTACCATTCTCGTCTAATAACTTAATCGTTATTTCTTTGGATTCTCCAATCCGTAATTCAATAGAATCTGATTCAAATTCAAAAGTGAACTTTTTATTGTCTTGTCCTATTATTATTGAAATCAATAATAATGGTAAAATTAAAAATTTTCTTTTGTTCATAATTACTATCTCCCGTAGCTCATTATTTATTAATGATATCGTTAAATCTGATAAGGTGAGTTTCAATCTCAAATTTCTTATACCACAAAACACTTATAGTGAATGTACAATTTATTGTTATTTTAATACTTTATCACATTTTTATTTTTAATTAGTTCCTAATGGTTCATCATCCACTAGGCGAACAGCCCATAAACCATTATTTAGATCGGCAAAATAAATTAACCCTTTATAGGGGATTACACCCCATACATTGGTTTGGTTAGCAGTGCTACCATCAGGATCCACGCCTTTGAAAAAGGCTATTTCTCTACCTTGTGCGTATAAATCACCCATCAGTTCTCCAGAAATATCAAGAATCCTTATTCCTCCATAATAATAACCAGCAAATAATGTATCGCCTTTAACCCAATGGTTGTGAGACCCAACCTCTGGTACCTGATAAATTGCGGTCTCTTTTGGATCTTTTGGATCGGTAAAATCAAGAAAATGGAATCCTCCTTGATATATTCTTTCTTCTGATCCAGGTACGCTCGCTGCCCATTCATCACCTGCAATAATATAAAATTTATTTGTTGATTCGCTTTGGAAAGGAAACGCTGCATGATTATGTCCATTCGGGTCTTCTTTACTACCTAATTTTACCGGATTCCCTGGACTGCCTTGTCCTGCTAGTGCTAAAAATGGATTAAATTTATTTCTCTCTCTTGACTGTTCATTCTGCTTTATTCCGCCCACATCAACCACATGAACACCATCACTCCAATTAGATGAATATGCAAGTCCATTTTCTACCCATACATCATGAATGCTATGTCCGGGGGTATCTAATTCATAAGAGCCCACGCGAAATGGGTTGGCGGGATCACTTATATTAATTATATCATATCGCGTTCCAGCACTTAAAGCATATATATGATCTTCATAAATAAATACATTATGAACGCCGCCCGTTAAATTATCATTATATTCATTAATAATTCTGACATTGAATGGATCAGAAACATCTAAAATTACTAATCCATTTTTTCGATTTGAAGCACCTTCTCTTGAAATAACACCGACTCTACCATTTTCAGAAATTTTTACATCATTTACCGTACGTGCATCAACCTTTATTGTATCAATTATTGTCATATTAGCAGGATCACTAATATCCCAAAAATATGCCTCACCATCTGCACTATGCGTACCTGTTACAGCAAAATCTTTACCTGCATGTTTACCAACCCCGGCCCACACCCAAAGGTCAGATGTATTATGATTAGAAATTGTACCATGACCTACAACTTCAAGTCTTTTCTGTACATTTCTAGGAACAACTTTTATTCTTTTAGATACTGAATATCCACTTGATTGTGCCGTTAAGGTATAAAGGCCAGGAGTCTCAGCTACAAATTTACCATTTTGACTAATCATTCCAGACGCAGGTAATCCAACACTTGCAGTGGATTGATTATTAATAAAATTATCGGTTGAATACATTGCTTTACCTGAATAAGAATAAGTTATAGGAATGTTATTAATAACTTTATTTCCAGCATCTAAAACCTTCGCGTTTAATTTTATTACATCACCAGTCCTTATTTGATTCTCACTTATATCTAATTTTATTTTTTTTGCTGGATTTTTTTTAGCTGACACCATGAAAGATTCTTCTAAATCATCAATCTTTGCAGTAATGGTTGTTTTGCCTGATTTTTTAATATTCAGATTCCCAAAATTATCAAATTCTGCTACTTTCTTATTTTTTGATATTAAATCAACCTTTATATCTTCTCTAAGGATTTTAGCCTTATCATAGACTTCAACAGAATAATTTACTATTGTTCCAGCAAAAACTTTTTTTGTTGGATTTACAAAAGTGATTTTTTCTAGAGGAGGCAAAGGTACATTTATTTTCATTCTACCAATCGTTCTTCCACTTTTTCCAAAAGCCATGGCGCTAAGATTTAATTTCCCAGCACCGAATGCTTTTACATTTATTTTTGCCACTCCAGTTGAATCACTTCTCCTTGGTTTAGCATCTAGTGCTTTTCTCTGACCTCGAATCATAAAAGTACTATTTACTTGATTTCCATCAGCATCAACAAGTCGAATTAATACTGAGGCTTCTTCACCAATATTCAAGGAGAGGGAGTCTGGTTCAAAAATAAATTTAAGATCTTTGCTTTGTGAACTTGGTGGTTGTCCAAGCAATACAGTAAATGATAGTAGTAATACTATTGAATATATTTTTTTCATATTAATCTCCAATTTATAAGGTTTAATTCTACCTGTTTTCTAAATCGTTGGTGAATTACCCTGGACCTATTCTCCCTGATCTTTTTCCTATTTTCTCTAATTGAATACAGTATAAACCTGAATTCATATCTACAAAGAATATATAATCTTTATAAGGTTGAGCTCCCCAGACCATAGGTGCATTAGGGATCTTACCATCTTTATGATAAGGTACGTAATAACCGATTTCACGCCCTTGCTTATAAATGTCTCCAAGTAATTCTCCAGAGATATCTACAACCCTCAACCCTGCTTGATAATTTCCTGCAATTAATATATCTCCATAAACCCACAAGTTGTGAGAGCCAGCTTCTGGCACTTCATAAATAGCATCTTCTTTCGGGTTATCTGGGTCGGTAAAATTTAAAAAATGAAATCCACCTCTTGGATTGGAAGGCTTTCCTTGCGTTGCCATCACGCCCCAAGGAAAGGTTTCATCTCCTCCTACAATATAAAAGTTGCCGGTTGACTTACTTAAAAAAGGGAATGCGGCATGGTTTAATCCATTTGGGTCACCCATTTCAGCAAGCTTGATGGGATTGGAAGGACTTCCTTGACCTGCCTTTGCTAGCAAGGGATTAAACTGCGACTGAGAACGATCAGCTTCATCAAATTTCATTCCACCAATATCTACCGCAACAACACCATCACTCCAATTTGAAGAGTAAGCTATGCCATTTTCAATCCATACATCATGAATGCTATGTCCTGGCGTATCCATTTCATAAACACCAACACGGAAGGGGTTTGAAGGATCATCAATATTTATAATATCATACTTACGTCCATTGTTCACAGCATACACATGATTTTCATATATGAATACATTATGAACACCACCGGTCATATCATCATTGTATTCTGCTGTTATTTTCACATTATAGGGATCTGTTACATCTAATATCACAAAACCATTTTTGCGATTTGAAGCACCCTCTCTAGTCATCACGCCAACACGACCATCTTCAGATATTTTTACGTCATTTACCGTTCGTGCATCAACCGTGATTGTGTCAATGACTATCATGCTGTCAGGATTGGTAACATCCCAAAAATAGGCTTCTCCGTTAGAGCCCCATGTACCTGTAACTGCAAAATCTTTCCCTTCATGCTTATCCACGCCAGCCCAGACCCATAAGTCACTAGTTAATACATCAGAGATTAATCCGTGTCCCACTAGCTTCACTTGCTTCTTTACATCTCTTGGAACAACCTTAATTGTCTTTTGCGCGGAGTAACCACCAGAAGAAGCTATAAGAGTATAAATACCTGCGGTCTCCGCAACAAATCTACCATCATCGGTAACTAGTCCGGCTGCAGGTAATCCAAATTTTCCATAATCTGCTTGACCAATATAAGTATAAGTGATTGGTGCGTCATCTATAGCTTTATCGCTTCTATTTAGGGCTTTTGCATTTAAAGCAAGCACATCACCCGTTCTAATTTCTTCCTTATCAATTGAGAGCGATACTTTGCGCGTAGGATTTTTCACTACACGGACATTAAAAGATTCTGTGACATTTTGAACGGTAGCAGACACTCGCGTCTTACCAGTTTTTTTTGTCTCTAAATTTCCAAAAGCATCAAAGTCAGCTACTTTTGTATTGCTAGATTCTAATTTTACATTTAATTCTGATCTATTTAGCTCAGCCTCATCAAATACCTCGACAGATAATGCTGTTGCTGTTCCTACATAAAGTTTAGAAGGTGTTTGATTAAATACAATGCGGTCAATAGGAGGGGAGGGGACATTCACAACTAAGCTTGATCTAACACGGTCATCTCGCTTTACCGTAATGGTCTGAGTGCTTAAGCTCAAACGGCCAGGTTTATGGGCCTTAAGTGTTACCGTCGCAACACCCGTTGAATCACTTATGCGAGGAGAAACCGATAGTGATTTACGCTGCCCAAAAACATAAAATGGGTTTTGTGCTAGCTTACCATTCTCGTCTAATAACTTAATCGTTATTTCTTTGGATTCTCCAATCCGTAATTCAATAGAATCTGATTCAAATTCAAAAGTGAACTTTTTATTGTCTTGTCCTATTATTATTGAAATCAATAATAATGGTAAAATTAAAAATTTTCTTTTGTTCATTTACAATACCTCCTATAATACATCCCCATACTCAAATAGACGCTAAATATACACAAATTATATTTTAAAAATTAATTCTTTAACTTATTCAGTTCTAATCTCATCATGCCTCCAGCTTCATCCTCGGGGTTTAAGATTAAACCGCGATCTAATATTCTTGTTGCCATTTTATAATCTTGAAGACGAATTTTTGTTGCTGCTAAATAAATGTATGCCTCTGATAGAGAAGGATCTAAATCTATCGCTTTTTGTAAATGCATTTCAGCAAGATCATTTTTTTTCATTTTGAACAATACATTTCCTATTCCTAGATGGGCTTTAGGGTTATACACATTGATTTCCAATGATCTCATATAAGCTTCAACCGCTAAATCAAGTTGATTTAAACGTGTTTGTGAGTTTCCTAGCCCTGCCCAGCCCTGCCAATCCATAGCATTTGCTTGAATAATTTCACCAAAGGTTTGAATTGCCTTTGAGAAATCGCCAATTGAAATATAAGCTTGAGCCAACCCTCTCTTACCCTTAATATTTTTTGGCCAAATTTCAACAGCCTTTTGATAAAGGTTAATTCCAGATATTAACATTCCTCTTTTAATTTGATTTTCAGCTCTATAAGAAATAGCCGTGCTCCAACGGGTACGAACTTTTGTTTGATCTTTTCCGGATTCAGCTAATGACTTAACTATAAAATCATTTAAAGATGAATCATCCAACCGTAACAAGTCTAAATAAGCTAAGGCAAGGCCTTTAATATCAACATCACTATTACTACTTAAGTGTTTTAGTCTGTTAATTATTTCAGAAGTTTCTTTTGGTTGATTAAACATAAATGCTTTTGATAAACCTGCAAAAACTTGAGGGGGAGGGTCTGAGTTGGTTCCTAGCAAATCAGCTAAATTATCTGAATTACTATTTTCATTGAACTTCATCAGGATGGCTTCCAAAGGATGTAATGGTTTTAACTCTCCATACCATTCACTCATTTGATTGCTCACTTCTGCAATACTCATTTCAACATGACATTGTTGACAAGCATTTTTAATATTTAAGGCTTGGTCAACCAATGGCCGTGGAATTGAAATTGTATGATCTGCTCGTTCAAATTTTATTTTATTACCTACAGCTTTATGTTGCGTGAAGGGCATATGACATGAAGTACAAAGGCTACCTTCAGATTCTAGTTTATGAAAAGTATGATCTACAATATTTGATGCTTTTGCCATATGACAAGAGGTGCACTGGCCATTGTCAAACTTTCCTTTTAAAGGAATACGGTTTACATCTTGATACTCGTTAGAGTGAGGATTGTGGCAATCTACACAGGTCATTGAACCATTAATATAGCAATCACTAAAAACATGGTTTTGTTGATAGCCAAAGGCTTTTACTCTTCCATCAGGATAATAAGGGTTCCCTCCAAGCATTGCAAATTTAGTGCTAAAGTAATCTTTAAAATCTTTCCCTGGAGTATAACCTGGTCTTATCATATCCTTCAAAGCATGGCATTGAGCACAAACTTCAACAGATTCTTGCTTCGATAGTGTCTTTAATGACTGTATTCCTGTGTAGCCTTGAATTATAGGTTCTCCATATTGCATAAGATTCGCGTGCTCTTTTCCTGGACCGTGACACGATTCACAATTAATAGAAAGCGCAGTTTTATCTGATATATATTTCCCTTTATCATTATAAAATGATGTTCTAATCTGACTCCCATGACATTGTTGGCAGTTTTGTTTTTCTTCAAGAGCGCCTAAAACTCTTGAAGGTGGCCATTCAGATGCTCTTCTAAAGGATAAACTTTCTGAAACAGGAACCCACCCAGATTGATCATTTGTTTCAAAAAACCAAGTGTTGCTTGCGGGGTGATAGTCAAATGGAAGCAAACGCATTGTTCCATCAGGAAATAATCCAAAATATGTTTGTGTTCCACCTCCATAAATGTGTCCTCCACCAACAACGCCTATAACTTCATATTTTTTTTCTGGGAAGCCATTCTCTTTTGCTCTGAAAAAAAATCTGCCATTTTCTGTAAAAGGAATAAACCATCCATTTTCTAGGTTTATTTTTTTACCGTCAAAGGATGCCAATACTCGCCTTTTATTAGGCTTTCCTCCTGCATTCCCATGAGTTGATTCTTTCCATGTCCCAAACTGGTCTGGATGACAATTTTGACAAGCCTTAGAGCCAATAAACTGATCTTGGTCAGCATTTATAATATTTATTAAAAATAAAGCTATACTTATAGACCCAAATTTTTTTAGCATAGCTTCAATTTAATTTTTTGACCATTCAGGGGGGCTACATTCACAAAATTTTCTAATTTGCGACACATGGTTTACAATTTCTTCACGGCTAAGTTTTTCTCCCCAACCTGGCATAAAATGGCTTTTATTCATTATTCGACCACCACCATATATTGTTTCAAATAACGTGTGGTCAGCTCTTTGTCCAATTACATTACCATCTGCAAGATTGCCTGGTGCCACAGGTAAATACTCTGCATTAAAGCCCTTTCCTTGCCCATTAAGGCCATGACATGGAGCACAAGTTGATGAATATTGATTTGAAATTGGATAAGGTTTGTGTTTGATTAGATTTAAATATTCAACCTGTTCTTCATTAGTTCTATTAGAAAAATAAGACTGAATTAAAGGCATAAGTTTTGGGTCCATAGCTGTTTTTGGCATAATACTTTCAGGCATAACCATATGTGGAGCTTGAATTGCCATTTTAATATATCCATCAAATAGTCTATTTCCAGTATTTGATAAACTTGGTCCAATTTGACCTCCCTTACCATTCAATTCATGACAACCTAAACATGGAAGAAAATCATTTAGTAACCGCTCAACCTTGCGTGTTTGAAACGCTGATATTGGTTTTAATTTTGTTTTTAATGAAGCTGAGCCTAACCATTGACTAATTTCTTCAACCTCATTTTCACTTAAATTAAAATTTGGCATCCTGCTTCCAGTGCCTGGGAAATATCCATTTGGCCTAATCGGGGAAGGTTGATAAAGATACTTTTTTAACCAGTCAGGTTTGGTTTTCATTTTCTGAGCACTTAGGTCAGGCGCATTATGACTAAAGAACCACGATTCTTCAGTCTCCATATTGTGACAAGCCATACAATTTTGTGATAAAAATATATTTTGACCCATTTCTAATGTAATTGTTGAATTTTCCTTAGACACTTTTTTATAATGAGAATTAAGCTTATCCAAGCTTGGGCCATCCAAGTCTTTTAAATAACCAACTATCTCTGAAATTTTTTCATAGGCTTCTTTATCTTCATTAAAGAAAGTTGGCATAGGCGAAGCTCTTGGCACGTAAGCAGATGGTTTTAAAATAATATCAAATAACCATTCTGGTTTTAAACGTCTTCCCGCTAAGGAAAGATCAATTGATTTATTATTGCCTGAACCATTTAAACTATGGCAAGCAGTACATTGATATTCTGTATTAATAAGTGCAAAAGTATTTTCATTGCTTTTATATCTACGCTTTTTTAATACACGTTCCTTTGGTAAGGAAACTTTACTCATAAGAAAAATAGTTAAAGCATAAGCTTCGTCATCAGAAAATTGAAAATTTGGCATTCTAGAATTTCCAATGTGCTGCCTGACTGTTTGAGGTGATTTTAAATAGTCATAGAGATAAGCTTCATTATATTTTAATCCAGAATAACTAAGGTCTGGAGCATTTTTATTGATTACTGTAGAGCCTTGGATGCCACTATGGCAATTACCACAACCAAGCGCGTTTACTAAATCATTTTTTGATAGGCCTGATTGTCCCATCAGAGTGATAGGAATTAACAACGGGATCATAAAAAACTTGAAAAGACTACCAGCCAAATTGAATATCCAACGCTGGTAATAAATGAGCTTGAGAACCAAATGGGTATTCACCCGCAATCAGTTTGTAGCCTGTCAATATTCTAAACTTTTCACTTTTTGACCAGATTAACATCCCTTTATGTTCAAAAGAATAACGACCTCTTCCTCCTGGCATTAAGAACATATCATAGTCAATTAAATAAGACCAGCGACCTTTTGTTTGACGATAATATTCACCACCTACTTTTATAGCTATACCATTATAATATACAGAAAGGCGCGGATAAATAATTGGTAAGTCTATTGTCCCATCTTCTGCCATTTTTTCACCTAGTGATAAAGCGACTCCACCACGAATAGTGACCCTCCCTATTTTTTCTGTCCCTCGAGTACCAATTAACTCTGCATAAGCTGAAACCATTTGTGGAATATCAAATTGTGGTGAAATTAACGCAAACATATCTGGCTCACCTAATTCCATTCCAAGAGGGCTTTGAAGCCATTTAAGTCCTATTGTAGGATATTCAATCTGGAATTTTTGTGCCATTTTCCATTGACCAATTAACGCTCGTTCCTCCTTAAGAGAGATGTTTGGCATAAGTAAAAATTTGTTTATACTCAGTTCTTTCCCATTATTCAGACCAATATAAATTGGAGAGAATAGACCAATTTCTTTTCTACCAGGTTCAATTAGATTCGCCGATCCACCAGTCCATTGCGCTGTTAAAATCCCAAAAAATAGAATAACTGTAAAATATTTCATTTAACCTCCCAGACAGCACTTATGGGAATATGGTCTGAAAGCTTGGTCGCTTCTTTATGTGTTATTGAGCTTACCCATTTTGTGTTGGTCCAGAGATAATCTAATTTTCGATCTAATTTTAGATTGTTATCAGGGCTATGAGTAAAATAATCCGACTCATTATCTCCATAATCTGAAAGTGTTATTGCGGGAGAATATGTATTATAAAATGGACTTAACCAAGTGATCTCAGGAGTAAAGTATGCTCCTTCTTTATGCTCGGATTCTCCGCCCGTATGATATGACTCATTACTACACTGGTCTTCAAGACAGTAATCTGTCTTTAAAGCATTCGGTGGCAGCTCATTAAGATCTCCTCCTGCAACAAAGTATTTTCCTTCAGCTGTAATATTATCAAGAACGCTTTTAAAGCCCTTAATATGTTTTTGCTTTGTATCATCTGTTGCAAATGCAGTAAGGTGAGTATTAACTGCATAAAATTTGTTGCCGGGCATATCTACCACGACTTTTAGTACATTTCTTCGAAGATAAAAATATTTGGTAAGTCCATCCTGATCGCCTCTTAATGGAAGCTGAATTCGTTCAGCATTTTCTAATTTCCATTTAGAAAGTATTAGGTTCCCTGTATTCACTCTTCCAAGGCCATCAGCAAGGATTGCTTGTGCTTGCCACATTGAACCATATGCTCCATAATTCATATCTGTATTATCTAACAACCATTGTGCTTGATCTATATATGCTGTTTTTTTAGACTGGACATCAACCTCTTGCAATAATAATATATCCGGATCTTCTGCTATTATCTTTGCTGCCAAACCCTTGAGGCCTGTTGTCACTTCTGACTTTGTCATTATAACCTTGTCTCCACAACCATCCCCAAAAAATCGTAATCGAGCAACGCCAAATCGAATATTCCATGTCATTACTTTTATGGTTTTTTTGGGACTGAATTCTTTTAGGCTAGCCGATTGATACATAACAGCATCTTCAATATCATCAAATTCAGTAGCAATTGGTTCGCATGCAAAAAACAATAAACTCAAGAATATAATACGCGTATTTTTAAAATGGTTTTTCATAATCCTTTTTCTTATTGATTCATTAATTTAGCAACGCTCTATACCAGTGGCAAATAAAACAACACTCTCCTGATTATTTATCCAATCCATTTTTAATAATGTATTATATGCAGACCAAACTACACCAGCTTCAGCGCTTGAATTTATACCAGTGATATCATTCATTTCTTTTGTTGAGGCTACCAACTCTTCTTCGGGGACAGCTATGGCAATACCATTACTTTGGGATAAAACATCTAGAATCCATCTTCCTCCTAATGGACCTGGGACATTAAGACCTAACGCAATGGTATGGCTATTTTCCCAAAATTCTGTATCTTTTTCCATTCCTTGAAAAGCTTTAACCACAGGAGCACATCCATCAGATTGTGCTGCTACCATTCGCGGCAATTTTCCTTTTACCCAACCCATGCCTTTCATTTCTTGGAATGCTTTCCACATCCCTATTAAGCCAGTTCCACCGCCAGTTTCATAAACAACCACATCAGGAAATTTCCAACCTAACTGCTCTGCAATCTCATACCCTAAAGTTTTCTTCCCTTCAACTCTAAAAGGTTCTTTTAAGGTGGAGATATCAAACCATCCATCTTCTTTATTATTAAGCATCTGCTTAGCTGCATCAGATATAGTATTTCCACTCAAAGTTAAATTTGCACTATACTTATCCGTTTCTTTTTTAAATGGCTCAGGAATGGTTTCTGGTAAAAAGACATTACATTCAATTTCTGCTGCTTCGCAGTAAGCGGCTGCTGATATTCCAGCATTTCCTGCAGAGGGGAGGCAAATAGTTTTAACTCCTTGCGCTTTTGCCATTGTAACAGCTAGAGCCATCCCTCTATCTTTAAAAGATCCGGTAGGGTTTAGCGTTTCATCCTTTACATAAACATTATTACTAATTGGAATTAATGGTGTATGACCTTCTCCCAATGAAATTATTGTTTGAATGTCAGGAAGAACGCTTTTGTATCGCCAAAGGGATAATTCATTTTCTATTATATCAATTGATTTAACCTTATTTTCCCAATTGTAATGAACAACTAAGGGTTTACCACAGTCACAAAGCCAAATAGGCACTTTTGGGGAATC
>ERZ1046367.352-NODE-352-length-33349-cov-7.513966_pt1 | contig 33349 bp, 26 predicted proteins | sample MGYA00383091_ERZ1046367 | MGnify/ENA primary metagenome ERZ1046367 (study PRJEB29581, sample SAMEA5548361) | metagenome | biome: marine; feature: coastal; material: water | depth 50 m | study: Short-term variability in the microbial, nano- and picoplankton... | reverse complement strand
AAATCTCAGATGCAATCCTTGACCTACAAGTGATGCCCTCTATGCGATCCATGATGACAGCAGGTCCAGCAGCAGACAGGGACAACACCTGTATGTACAACTGTAGCTACTTACCCATAGATGACCCTAAGTCCTTCGACGAGGCTATGTTCATCCTCCTCTGTGGGACTGGCGTTGGGTTCAGTGTTGAGAGGCAGTTCATCAGTAAACTTCCCGAAGTCCCTGAGTTGTTCGACAGTGATACCACAGTCGTTGTGAAGGATAGCAAAGAAGGTTGGGCTAAATCTCTCAGACAAGTGATGGCTCTTCTTTGGGCAGGTGAGATACCACAGTGGGATGTTTCACGTGTACGTCCTGCAGGAGCTAAACTAAAAACATTTGGTGGTAGGGCAAGTGGACCTGCACCTCTGGTGGATTTGTTTAACTTTGTGGTACGGATATTTAAAGATGCACAAGGGCGTAAGTTATCTAGCATTGAATGTCACGACATTATGTGTAAGATCGGTGAAGTAGTTGTCGTAGGTGGTGTACGTAGGTCAGCTATGATCTCATTGAGTAACCTGAGTGATGACCGTATGCGTCATGCTAAGTCAGGTCAGTGGTGGGAGAATGAACCACAACGAGCATTGGCTAACAACAGTGTTAGTTATACAGAGAAACCAGATGCAGTATCCTTCATGCGTGAATGGATGTCATTAGTAGAAAGTGGGAGTGGTGAACGTGGTATATTCAATCGTGAGGCAAGCAAGAAGCAAGCTGCAAAGTATGGTAGGCGTGATCCTGAATGGGAGTTTGGAACTAATCCATGCAGTGAAATCATACTTAGGCCGAACCAGTTCTGCAATCTTACGGAAGTTGTGGTACGAGCCACAGACTCGTTGGAAGAACTTGCTAGAAAAGTCCGACTCGCCACAATACTTGGGACGATCCAAAGCACGTACACAAAGTTCCCATATCTGCGAAAGATGTGGCAACGAAATACAGAAGAAGAACGATTGCTCGGTGTGTCTCTCACAGGGATAATGGACAACCCCTTGATGACTACAGCCAATAAAGGATTGGATAAAACACTTGAACACCTACGTGGGATTGCTGTAGAAACAAATGCTGAGTGGGCAGAACGTCTTGGTATACCAGTTGCTACAGCTATTAGCTGTGTTAAGCCAAGTGGTACGGTTTCACAACTTGTTGACAGTTCAAGTGGGATACACCCTCGCCATAGCCCCTACTATATCCGTACTGTGCGTGGTGATAATAAAGACCCTTTAACACAGTTTATGATTGACCAAGGTATACCTAATGAGCCAGACGTTATGAAGCCTGATGCCACTACAGTGTTCAGCTTCCCTGTTAAGTCACCTCGTAAGGCTATAGTAACATCTGACTTGTCAGCAATCAGTCAGCTAGAGACATGGCTTATGTATCAACGTCATTGGTGTGAGCATAAGCCAAGCATTACCTGCAATGTACGTAAGGATGAATGGTTTGAGGTGGGTGCATTTGTGTACAAACATTTCGATGAGATGTCAGGTGTGTCATTTTTACCATACAATGAACATACTTATCAACAAGCACCCTATCAAGAGGTTGGCAAGAATGACTACGATATGTTACTATCTGTTATGCCCAACGAAATTAATTGGGCTGGGCTGTCTGAGTACGAGAAAGACGATAACACTGTTGCAATGCAAACTATAGCTTGCTCTGGTGACGTGTGTGAAATAGTAGACTTGACATGAGAAGGCAATACATACTGGTTGGACGGGCAGATTGCACACACTGCTCTAAGGCTATGGGGTTAATACGAGAGGGTAATGGGTCAGCTACTTATTACTCTCTCAACGACTCTAAATGGCTACTTGATTTATTTAAAAGGGCAAACATAAATACAGTCCCACAGATATGGGATACAGAGGGTAACTACATAGGTGGTTATACAGAACTAAAAAAACTAATAGAAAAGGAGAAAGATAATGGGAACACGTAAACAATTTAGTCGAGCATTGTACGATGCATATGATGCACCTGCAAAAACAACCCTTGTACAATATCTGCAAAGTGTAGGTCACGAGATTACAGACACAGAAGAAAACTACTTTGTAGATGTAGTATCAACTAAGAAAGACTATACATACTTTAACGAAGCAGAAGTAAAAGTTGCATGGTCAGGGGATTGGCCTACACATTGGGCAGAGATACGTATACCAGAACGTAAGGGACGGCTACTTGAAAAGTATGAGGGTGAGAAGGGAGTGCTTAACTTCTACGTGTTTCGTAAAGACCTGAAGCAAGTGTGGCGTATCAAAGATACTAGCCTGACTAAAGAAAGATTACGTGAAGCACGTGGACGTAACATCCTAAAGGGTGAGAAGTTCTATCATATACCTTACACAGAAGCAGAGCTAATCAACGTAGCATAAGGAGATTTACTATGCCAAAGAAACTTAACAGAAAAGAACGTGGCTTGGGTAAGTACGATGCACCATTACGTGTGCAGTTTCAAATGGGCTACAGTGCCTTTAAGAGTGGACACAAGTTGTCTAGCCCATTCAGCATCCATACGATGCAACATCGTGAGTGGGAACGTGGGTTTAATAAAGCCTATCACGATCAACTAAAAAGGATTAAGGAGTATGAACGAACTACAGGCAGAGGCAGAGCAGTTTCTAAAGGAGAAGTACAGCATGTCTGACTTTAATTCGTATCAAAGGAATGCATCAAGTACAGCTATCTATCCTGATCAGCACAAAATAATATACCCTGCACTTGGATTGGCAGGGGAAGCAGGTGAGGTAGCTAACAAAGTTAAGAAGCTCATACGTGATGGCCCAGATAAACGTCCTGATGATTGGCGAGAGCAGATTGCCAGTGAGATAGGGGATGTACTATGGTACTGTGCAGCACTAGCCACTGACCTCAACCTCACACTAGGTATGATAGCAGGTCAGAACCAAGCCAAGTTAAGTGCCAGAAAGAATGCAGGTACTATTGGTGGAAGTGGAGACAAACGATAGACAAAAAAATGGGGGCTTAATTGCCCCCTTATTTATTTAAATGTAACTATGTTTCTACTAATCTTTTGTAACTCTTTAGCTAGTATAGTCAGAGTTTCTAAATCTTTTGCTACCGTTATATCGGGTTCTTTACCTGCAGGTTTGTCTGCTGTATCCATTTCCACAAACTTAATGTATGCCTCACTCCTAAACTTCTTAGGTACTTTACTATAATTAGAACTAGCTAAAGAATACCTATCGGCTACGGCAGGAGAAACAGACCTTAAATAACTTTTAAAGTTACTGAGAGAGCTTTCAAATAAATTTCTACTGCTACGTAATACGTATTGTTCTTCTGTTATTTTTTCCCGTACAGCAGCAGGTTGTGAGTAGTATTTATTTCTTAGTTTATCTTGCCTATACCTTAACAGTTCTACCATACGAGGAATAAACTTTGAAATCTTTTCGTTCTCATACATTTTTACTGCGTCTATATCTGAGTTACTACCAATCTTCCATTTAGGAATGCCAAGACTAGTCACAAACTCTGCGTCTTCTGTGTCTTGATCCTTTAAACTAATACCCAACAAAGTTTTCCAACTAGCATCAGGTCTAATTGCGTCTTGGGGAAACACTGTTACTTTAGTTTGCATACCACGTTCTTCTGCAGCTGATCTGCCAATACCTGTACGTGTAAACCCACGTGATATTTCACGCATAAATGCTTCTTGTGGGGTTTTTGCTGCAGGTTGAGGGTCTTGTAAATATACGTTAGGTCTATAGGTACTTGTACCCTCTAGGTCTGTTGGCACACCACGTTGAAAGGCAGGTAACTGTGAAAAGAAGTTAAAGTATCCTGACAAGTAACCACTCAGAGCTTCACCTGCAATTTCTGCACCCTTAGTACCTGCAGATATATCCAAACCATCTACTATAGATGCTACTTCTTCAATAATTATATTGCCTGTACCTGTCCTAAAGGCACTTCCTATAAATGTTTCAGAAGCAACCTTCCAATCAAACCACATATCAAATGTGCCTTCTTTCATACTTTTTAGTGCTTCCCCTATCCACAAAATTTGTCGCAGTGGGAACTGTGTTGTAGTGTCACTGTCTTTACCTAAAATACGTACATCTTCAAATCTTTCGGGAGCATTTTCACTACTACGATATAGATAAGCTGCGCCTATAGCTGCCAAGCCTACCAAGTTTCTTTGTACAATAACGTGTTGTTTAGGGGTCAGTGGTTCTTTTGATAAACCTATCAACTTCCGCATTGTTTCAAATCCCCTATTAGGGCTAGCTATACCAAACGTAGACTGCGCCATAAATTCCATACTACTAAACATGAACCTTGGAAATGAATTTATAGTAGTTAAAGGTATAACACCAAATAATTTTTTAGATGTCATAAAGTTAGTCAGAGCAGCAAACATATCATTTTCTGGCTGACTAGCATACGTAACTCGTAATGCTTTGTCCGTAGCATCTGCAACTATGGCAGAAAAAGATCGTGCATTTTTTGGTCTAACCGTTGTGGCATCTTTCATAAGATCAGGTAGCTTACCTTCTTGTATGGCATCTATTAAATCTATACCGTACTCTTGTTTTACAAGTCTTTCTATTTCATTGAGTGCAACAGAATTACGTACAAGATTTTCTTGCCAACGGTTAGCAAAGTTCATCATTTCTACTGTGTCTTCTAGAGGAGATAGTATTTTATCTTTAACACCCCCTTCACCTCTACCTGTAGCCTTTTGTATTTCGTTTAAGTTATCATACATTTTACTGTATTGACTAGCAAACTGTGGGTTATCTAGTAGTAACTTCATGTAGCCTTCTGCTACATCAGGTCTGCTGAACGCATGTGTATATGATCCGAAACTATCTTTCCATGTCTCTCTAGAAAATAAAGTTTTACTAGCTCCAACAATGCCACCAGTAGCATCTTTACCAAGGGTAATAGGAGTATTAAAAGATTTTGTTACAGCATCTATAACATTCATTAAAGATTCTAAACCCATACGAATGCCGCCAGATTCAAGGTTACGCATAGCTGTAGCTACTTGACTAACTAAAGCACCCCTACGTACATTTTCTAAACGTTGCGAAGCATTTGCAATATTTGCTTCTGTCTCTAATATTTTTTTCTTTCTAGCTTCTGCCATATCTCCAGCAGGTTTAACTCTTTTGAGTTGACTTGCAACATTTAAAACTTTACCAGCTTCACTAAAAGAACCAACACTACCTAAAATAAATTCTTCTAAATTTAAGTTATATTTATTTAAAGTGTCTATTAATTCTGATGTAGCATCTAAGTCTTTCATTACAGTTGCTTCAAGTATAGCCCGTATGGGGGGTTTACCTTTAACAGAAAATACATCTACTCTACCAGCTTCTTTCATCTTAGCTTTGTAGTCTGCTACAACAGCCGTTAAAGCATCTAGTTTTCGTGGGTTTATAACGGGAGAAAGTAATCCCTCTTCAACGCCTATAAGTCTAGCTAAAGGGTCTTCTACTATGTCTACATCACCATCATCTACTACAGCTTTAATAGGTTCACGTAAATTTTCAGCAGCAGATTCTTTTGCTAAATCCATGTCTATTACTAGATGACCATTTACTTCTCTAGATATTTTACTGTTACTACGTGCTTCGTATTCTAAAATTAACTCATCTCTAATTTCTTTATTTTCTTCAGCAATTTGTTTTGCAAGTATGTTAGCATTGTTCTTGGCTTCACGAGTAGCCATTTCACCACCTGCAACATTATCACGTATTGCTTGCTTTAATAATTCTGCTTTCCTTTTGTTAGCCTTTACACCTTGCGCTGCTTGTACTTTAGGTGCTAAATTTCTAACAGACATTAATGTAGAAACCATTCCAAGTGCAGGTAAAGTTTCTATAAAATCTAATGATCCCATAGCAGCTTCACCCACTAAATCCGCAATGGGTGCAGGGCTATCTATACCAGAAACACCCCTTAATTCATTTGCTCCCTGCTCTACTATTTTGTATGCTTTATCTTTAATCAAATCTCCAAAGGGTAAAAATTGTGTAGTAGTTTCATCTGCTAAATTTTCTAACACACTTTCAAATGTGTCTAGTGCAAATGAACCACCTACGTCTAGTGCAGAAACTAAATGATTAAGGAGTCCCGGCGCACGTTCTGCCATCTCAGCCACAAGTTTATCTTCTATTGTTACTCCACGAATGGGGGTTAATTTACTATTACCTTTTTCATCCACTTCAGTTATTGCTTCGGAAACAGTTTCACCCCACTCCGCAAGTTCTTCACTTCCCATTCCAAACCACGGTGTACTTTCTGCACTATAGCTTCTTTCTATAGCTGCACGTGTTCTATCAAAACCAGAACGAAAAGAAGGATCAAAGCTATCTGTGGCTTCAGTTGCAGCTATGTATTCTTCTGTTGATCTTGTGTCCGTATCTACACTAGGTAGCATAGAAATATTATCTGATGTTACTGTAGTATCTTCTTCTGGAAGCACAGGTTGTTGTGGTGCAGTTGTAGTAGGTTCTGTTGATATAAACGAAGAACCCCACCCAGAGGAAATGCTGGACGTATTTTGACTACTAACATTGTTATCTATGGGTACAGGTTTACTAGTATTTTCTTCTTGTACAACACTTGATATAAACGAAGAACCCCACCCAGATACTACATCACTACTCACTAATCAGTTTCTCCTAAATAAACTTGCAACAATGGAACTACTTTTTGACCAAACGACTCAGGTATTAGTTGGCCTACTCCTGTATATACAAAAAATTTATTACTAACAAAAACAGGATCACCCCTGTTTAGCTGTCCAGCTTTAATTGCTGCCTCTAATTGTTCGCCTGTTTCATATCTTTTTATATCGTTAGGTTTTTCTCTTTGTACTTTATACGCATGTGTTCTTAAACCAGATTCAACACTAGACCTTTCTTGTTTTAATCTAATGTTAACCCAATCATCACCATGTGTACCAATACTATTTTCCATTTTAACAACACTTTCCATTAAAGCAGAGTAACCTTTACCCTCATTACCCTCAAATGCTATTTCTAGTTTAGTCTCTGCATCAATTCCAAGACCTACATTTTTAGTTGTTAAAGCATGGTTTTTAGATATAAGAGTTTCAAGTGTATTGTGTTGTGTTACAGTAACTTTTGTATCAGGGTTATCTTCTCTTTTTGCTGCAGCCAACTTAGCATGTTGTTTTAGTAGAAACTTTTCTTTTTCTTGTAGTAAAGTTAATTGTGCTTGCGTGTCTTTTGTTTGTGTACCAAAAAGAAGTTTTGATTGTTTCTTTGCATTAGAAGCAAGCTGCATATCTAAAGATACTTCATTGCTATCTGGTTCACCGTACAACGCCTTTACTGCATCTTTATTCCATGAATAATTATTTAAAGTATTTGTTCCCGAAGTGCTATCACCTGCTTCACCCAATACACTGATTGCTTGTTCTGGAGATTCACTTATAGAAAGTAAACTATTTGGGTCAACACCATTTTGAAAAGCAGTAGTTCCTATAGTTTCGTATAACTTTACACTAGAAGGACCACCCTTCATAGCATGTGCAATTTCATTTTCTTTCCAACCTAATGTAGCAAGAAACTTAGCTTGCTCTTCTGCCAATAGTTTCTTTTCATCTCGTTCAGCTTTTTTTTGCAGTCTAAGCCTAGTAGCAATACTAGTTGCTTCGTCCTGTAGTCTTTCTTGACGTTGACGTTGTTCTGTTAGTGTGCTTGCCATAGTACTAGCAAACCCAGCACCAAAGCCTTGTAAATTAAATGCCATTACACTCTCCTTGCCATAAGCCCACTAGGTGCAGGTTCTACTGGTGTATCTTCCATTACCTCTGGCTCTTCTTCACGTTCATCTATAGCCTCTGGTAGCTTTTCACGCATCTTCTTCATAGCTAGTGCAATCTTAACGTCACTAATCTTGTCATCGTCAATACGTTTATCCGTACCCATAGTATACTCTATTCCTGCATCTTCTGCAATATATGCAAGCATTTCAATAATTACAGGAATAGCCAACATACCTACATCAATTGTGTGTAAACCCTGCATGACACCGCCTGTTTGCAGAGTATCAGCCATAGTGGTAAGAGGTACACCAAGTTCCATAGTGTCTACTATACCCTCATACATCTCATCAGATACAAGTCTAGGTATATACCACTCAAGTGCTTCTTCTACAGAGGCATACTGTGGTGGGTTCTGCCAAGGTCTGCTACCTAGTTCAGCAGTCATACCTTGTCCAGCTATAGGATAGTCCATAGTAGGGGTAAGTGTTTCAACCATTTGTTATTTGCTTTCTTGCTTTACGTAATGATGTAACGTAGCCACGAACACGATCAAGAGGTTCATTTTTAGTATCATTAGATTTACTATTTCCATTACGAGAAAGTAAACCAAAGCTCTTTGTTTGTTTTACAGGAGCTTCATCTTCTTTAATGCCTAAGTTCGTGTATGCCATATATGCTGGATTAACGTCCATTGTATGTGTCCTTATTTAAAATTAAACTAACCATTCAAGACCTTTACCAAGTAAGGTGTCACCACCTATCTTTGAAGTAAACATCGTAGCTACGAGACTGCCCCAAGCACTAGAAGATTTTTGGTCTGCAATCAATGCAGAAGCCTCAACAGATGCATCAACTTCCATTTTCTTCATTGTAATCTCTTGCAGTCTTTGCCGTTCATTCTCAGTACTGTTCCAAGCATATTCCATGCTGTCTTGATAATATGACCATAGATCATTGTATGCATTGTTAGAAATGTTTAATAGATTAGTTGCATTAATTTCATTAGCACGATTAATAGCTGCAGTATCTGCTGTTGCTACTTGCTTACGCCACTGTGCATTCTGTTGATCAATCACTAATCTGTTTTGTGCATTGAACTGATCACGTTGGTTCATCATTTCTGCAGCAAACTTTTCCATTACGTTAGCTTCACCTGCATTAAACTGTGCAACAGCATTAGCCTGTGAAGTATTAAACTGTGATGCCTGTGTCTGTAAGTTAGCAAAGAACTGATCAGTCTGGTTCTGGCTAGTTGCATTAAACTGACGTGCAGCATTCTCAGCAGCTTGATCAGTAAACAAAGACTGTATACTTTGTTGAGCCTTAAACATTTCTGTTTGCTGTTGATTGTTTAGGTTAGCCATATCTGTCTGTAGGAAAGTCTGTGCATTCATTACAGCAGCTTGCTGCCTGTTGTTAAGGTTAGCCATGTCCATGTTGGCTAGTGCTGCAGCTTCAGACATTACAAGTGCCTGTCTGTTACCCAAGTTGGCTAGGTTCATAGTGTTTGCTGCACGACTGTTTTCCAAAGCAACCTGTTGCTCGGCAGTGAAGTTCATGTTTGCAATGTCACTAATCTTACTTGCATTCATTACACGTGCTTGGAAGGATTGATCAAACTCTTGACCAATAAACTTAGCACGTTGCTCTGCTGCAAGCATAGCACGTTGTTGACGGTTTGACAAGTTCTGTGCTTCAAAAGATGCAATTGTTTTTGCATCTGCTTGTGCTATAGGTACTGCAGATTCCATAGCTGCTTGTACAAGAGCTTGACCTGCCATGCTACTAGCACCCAAGCCACGTGCAGCCATAGTAGCTGTGGCATTACGCATAGCACCAGCAGCCCATGCAGGTGTAGCACCACCTTCAAACTGTTGCATTAATGTATCAAGTTGACCTTGAACTGTAGCCTGTTTGGTAGGAGTAGCTTGCGCAGCTTGTACTTCTTCAGTAAACTTAGCAGCAGTGGCTGCATTAGCAGAAGGGCTAACTAATTCACCTTCCTCTACTTTACGTTGCACAGGGTTGTCCATTAATACGGCTTTACCTTGAGCAGCTTCAAGTTCACTTACACTAGTTGATGTAGCTTGTTGTGCATCTACTACAGAACGAGGATCAACAACACCTTGTGCTGCCTGTGTTTTAGCTACAGTAGCTGCTACCTCATCTTTAGCTTTAGCTGCATCCATAGTAACTGCAGGAGTTGCGGTTGGTACATCAGCCTGTGCAGCATCTATTTGTACTGTACCCGTTTGAATATCACCTGTAACTTGACCACTGCTAGGATCAATTGTCTGATCATCTGTTATCTCTGTGCCAACAGGCTGTACAGTAGTACCATAAGCTAATGAAGGATCAATAGCACGTTGTGATTGTAACTCTGTAATAGATTCACCTTGATATATAGGTTGTTGTGGTGGCACAGTACCGCCCGGTTGCATTTTAACCATGCCACCTTTAACCATCTGCATAGCTTTATTTTGATACATATTCATTTGTTGCATCTTGTCAGGGTTTTGTTGTAAGAACGTATTAAAGCCATTCATGTCGCCTTGATAGCCCATAGTACCTGCAATACGTTGCATAGCCTGTGGTTTAAATCCTTTGAATTGTATCATTATCTAGTCCCTAAATATACAAATCCAAACAAACATCCAGTGCAAATAATAAATACAGCTATACCTGCTGACCACTCTATTATTTTTTGCTTAACTTCTATTTGTCTGTGCTCGTGTTCTTTCTTTTGTTTTCTTAACTTGGCTTCTATCTCAAGTATCTCTTGCCACTTAGATGGGCCATACATAGCCGATATGTAATCTTTTAATTCTTTACGCATGGACTCAGCTTTTTGTTTAGCTTGCCATATTTCCATTGCCTGTGCTTCAACACCACCACCTAGAGCCTTATACCAAGGCGGCTTTTGAGATTGTCTATCTGCAAAGTCTAGGTCTGCTATTGCACCTGCCCACTGAGAGAGTTGACCACCCATGTCTTGCAAGTCTCTTCCAACCTGTATGCCTTTTTTAATTGCATTAAAAGCTGCGGTTGCACCAGCTATAGCTGTTACTGGATCAATCATAAGCACTCCCCCCTGCTTAAATTACCTAAAAGAAAGACTCCAGTTATTTACTGTTCCGTATCCCTATTCGCCATCTTTTCCACTGAGTGTCGTATGGCTTTTATATTTTCATCCATACGTCCGAGGGTTACGGCTTGGCTTTGCACCACCTTTTCTAAGGCTTCTATTCTGGTTTCATGCCTAATAAGTTCACGTTGGTTATTTTGAATGTTATTATCTAAACTAGATACATACCAAACAAGTGCTACAGTCTGACCAACGATAGCCAGTATAAAAGAGATGGGTACGGATTTACTTAAATGCCAGCTATTGTCAGTCATATTTATTCTGCCTTTATATTTTATTCTGGTTCAGAGGTTACTTCTTCCTCTAGAGATTTTGTAAGCATATCCAAGAAGGCTTGCTTGCCGACTTGTAACTGATCAAGGTTAAACTGTGTAGAACCAATCTTACGTTCCAAATCAGTAATATGATTAATCATAACTTTCTGTTGATCCATAAGTTGATCTTCTGTGTACTCTTTATCATTAATAGTAATGACGTTTGTTTTTTTCTCTGTCATTAGTTTTCTCCTTTATGTTAAGTTACCACGGTACTCCTGCACCTGTGGTGGGTGTCTTGTCTGCATTAATCTTAGCAGCAAGAGCAGCTTCAGTATCATCTTTAGATACCGATCCTTGTACCCAACCAAGCACATTTGCTTCAGTTAGGTTATCATACGCAATGAAGTCTGATGATGATGCGTCATACTCCAAGCCACATGTGCCATACGATGATGCACTATAGTCACCATCTACTGCACTACAACGCCAGTGTGCTACTGCCACACCACCGTCTGATAAGTTACGTTCTACTGTCGGTATTGTCCAAGTGTAAGTGATTGCCATTTGTTTATGCTCCTTCTAAGGCTGCGACTTTGGTTTCAAGTGTTTCAATCTTGGCTATTGCTTCTTGCAGTGCAGCCGTTAGCAGAGGCACTAGCTTGCTTTGGTCAATGCCTTGGTAGTCAGGGACACTGCGAGTACCCATAACGGCTGGCGTTACTTCTTTGCCATCGTCATCAAGAACAGCAGGAGTGACTTCATACTCCTCATCACGCATTGCGTCTTTTGCACCGACAACAGCCTCTGGGACAACAGCCTGTGCTTCGTGAGCCAAGAAGCCATCGACACGAGTGCCTTCAGAAATCCACTCAAAGTTGACGGGGTTCAGTGCTTGCACACGGGCAGATGCGCCTGTCATTGGCTGTACGTCAGTTTTTAGGCGGTAGTCTGATGATGTCGCATACACTGTGGAAGTGTTGTTGTAGTTTATACCACCGACATAACTGTCGTTGTGGTAAAAGAGAACTCCGTTGACTGAGCCATCGTATGACTTGTTGAAGTATTGCTGGGGTGAAGCTGGGTTCCCTATTAGCACCATCCCCTGTCCACTCGTTCCAGAGCCTGTTTTGCCGATTGAAATAATCGAAGCGGCGCTGGGATGAATTCTCATCTTCTCCCCACCAGAACTATAAAAGACAAGCGGGTCTAATCCAGCAGCACCACCCATTGTAGAGTAAATTTGCCATTGTACTGTACCTGCACTATCTAAGAAAGATAAGTTAGGGCTTCCATTTGCATCTTGAATGTATAACCCTGTGTTTCCTGATGGTGCTTTTAGGTGCATGGTTGCACTAGGCAAACTTGTCCCAATCCCAACATTACCGCTGCTGTCGATGCGCATATCCTCAGACGCATTTCTGCCAAATATCAATGGGTTAGAAGCACTATCAGATGAAACCATCTTACCAAGACCGCCAGCGATATACACAGTATCTAAAAAGTAAGATGTACCCCCTGATACTTGTAGCCTATGACCCGAAGGAGTAACGCCAATACCCACATTGCCGCTGAATGTTGCGCCGCCAGTTACGTCAATACCTGTTGAAGTGGTGACAAATTTTTGTGAGTTGTCGAAATATAGTTTAACGTCTGAGTTTTCATTAAACTGTGCTGACTGCTCTCCTGTCGAACTCTGCACATTCATTTGATTAGATTGCAGTATAAGCACTCCTGTCCCACCGTCCCGAATAGTCGAGTTACTACCATCATGGTAAATCTGTAGGTCAGACCCTGCACCAAAGATGGCTTTAGCATTATCTGCAAATGTAGCATTACCTGCATGGGCAGTAGTTGATGCAAAATCAACAGCACCGTCAATGTCTACAACGTCTAAGTTTGTTGTGCCGTCTACGTCAATGTCACCAGAGATGTCTAAAGATGCAAAAACAGAAGTGCCTGTTCCAGTAACAGTACCACCAACACCTAAGTTACCGCTGCTGTCGATAGTTACCTCATCAGATCCTGCACTATTGTAGTTTATCCGAAAAGTGTTGTCGGTATGCGTGTAGAGCGCCCAGCCGTTTGTGCTGTTTGTCGCCTGAGTTTCTATAATCCCCTTCACTTGCAGAGGCTGATCTGGTGTGCATCCAATACCCACATTGCCGCTGTTGTCGATGCGCATGCGTTCTGCGTTTAATGTAGAGAACGCCAAAGTATTATCAGCAGGTCTGTGTATTGCGGCGGCGGCTGATGGGGTAGATGTATCACCTGAGAACTCTACAAAGCCACCCGTAACACGGATGTTGCCGCTTACATCTAGCTTTTGACTTGGAGTTGCATCACCAATGCCCACATTACCGCTGCTGTCGATGCGCATGGCTTCTGTGTTGTTGGTCTGGAAAGTCAATGGGTTTGCAGTAAAGTTTGTTAACTGAACACGTCCGTCACCTTGCAAGGCAAAGGCACCATATTTTGTTCCACTTTGACCTATTTCGTAGCCAGCACTACTTGATGTATTTAGAGTTACAGCATTCGTCCAACCATGTAAGTTTGGCGAACTCGTCCCAATACCTACGTTACCGCTGAATGTTGCGGCGCCAGTTACGTCAATACCTGTTGAGGTGGTGGCGAGTTTGACTGCGTTGTTGTAATATAGGTTTGTGTCTGCATTAGCATTAGCAATGAAGTATTTTTCGCCTGTTGCGCTTTCAATCCTTACCTGATTAGAACCTCTTAAATATAAACTCCCAGAGCCAGCGTCTGTAATATAGCTATTAGACCCATCATGATAAATCTGTAGGTCAGACCCAGCACCAAAGATAGCTTTACGGTTATCCAAGAAGTGTAGATCACCTGCACTAGTTAGACGCATACGTTCTGTAGCTGCACCAGTAGTATTTGTTTTAAACACAAGAGCAGTAGAGTTAGTAGAACTATCAAATGTATCTTCTGCTAATGCTTCAATAGATGCACCAACAAGTATGGCATCTGTACCACTAGCTTCATCGGGAGCACTAAACTCAATTTTCCCTAGTACATTAGTTGCTTCAACAGTAGTGTCAGATGTTTGGAGTGCTAGTACAAAACCAGAACTTGTCTTACCAGTTACATTACCTAAATTACTTACAGCTTGACTAAATGTTACAACACCACCAGAAGAAATAGCAATAGCATCCGCATCAGAAGCAGAACCGATAGTGCCACCATCCTTAATAATTATATCATCTTTAAATGTAACAATACCAGCACTAGAAACTGTCATTGCATCTACAGCAGAAGTAACACCAATGGTGCCACCGTCTTTTATAATAATATCATCTTTAAATGTAACTATGCCACCAGAAGAAATAGCAATAGCATCTACTGTAGTAGCAGAACCAATTGTACCATCATTATCAATTTTAATACTACCAAGTGTAGCTACACCATCAATAAACATATCTTTAAACAAAAGACTGTTAGTACCAATATCAAGTGTATTGGTAGTCTTAGGTTTTACTTCAGTGGCACTAACTACAAGGTCTTGTACTGGCCCAACTACAGTAACTGGTCCACCTTCTGCAGATGTACCGTCATGTGTGTGACCACTTGTACCCATTGCACTTTCAATTGCATCAAACTCACCATCTAAATCAGAGGCATTGATAATGTTACCATCAGCAATGTTGTTAGATGAGTCATTTCTAGTGTAGCCTGTTCCCATTTTGGTTTACCTTCTCGTGTTTGTACCAAATTCTAAAGTTATAGCATCAAGTGAAAATGGTGGGTCTGTACTATCCGAATCAATTTGTATTGATGCTGTAAATCCTGATCCTATTAGTTGCGTTTCAAAAAGAGTTAAGAGTTTATTACTGTATACTGCTGCTGATCCGTATGTGGCAGCACCATAAAACGCAACTGCACCTGTATTATTATCAAATGTTATTTGTGTAGGTTGTATGCTATTAAGTTGGTCAAAGTCTAATTTAAGACTCATGTCGAATGACACACCGCCTTGTGGGTCTGTATACAAAAAGGCTTTATAAAAAGTCTTACGTACCCTTGGATCACTAATAGGCATAAACGGTGTGGCAAAAGTAGTTTGTATGTTTCCACTATCAAAACTATTACCATCTTCCATTTGATACAAGTATCCATCGTCATTAGCAAAGACTATTGTTTCTGCATTTTGATAGAACCTACTATCTGCTACGTATGCCCTAATGCCACGTAACTCCGCCCAAGCCATTCCTTCACCACCTTGACCTGAGAATTGTGTACCAAGTATACCTTGAGCATTTTCTTGTGTGATGTTTGTATTATACCCCAGTATTCTGTATTGAGATTTATTACGAATAGCCACACTACTGAAGGAAGTATTAGCAGTAATAAAACTTGTTACTTCTTTTTGTATTGGTTTAGACACAACAGCAAGTCCAAAGTCACCGATACGATCTGTAGCACTTAGTAGTCTAAGACCATCTGGCCCTAAGAACATTACATCACCACCCACTTCTTGGATAGTGTCTGTATCTACACAACCAATATCTGTAGTAACTGGTTGTAACTGAAAGTCTGAGATTGTATTTCCAACTAACTGAAATATAGAAGACTCAGTAAAGATAATCAATTGCTGTCTAAAAACAACTAGTCCTGTAATCACTGCTCCTAAAGAGATTGTACCAGAACCTGCTGCGGCTGTAAAGTCATTATCTGTATATGGGGCAGTAAAAGTTAATATATTACTCTTACCAAAGAATAGTTGATTTTTAAAATTAACCACAAACCCAGCACCATTAACATCTGTAGGGCAAGTATCAAGAGCAGTAAATGTACTATTGTCGTATAGTGCAGGAACATTAGCACCATCTACAAGGGCAATCTTTTCTGTACCTGAATAGTTATATCTAGCAAATCTAGTTTTTGTAGCACCATCTCTTGAAGTACTTAAAAATGTTATTGCTGCATTATCTGCAGGAGAACTGGCTAGTGCAGGGTTTATAGCTACAGTAGCACCCCCTGTGCTTACAGTTGCATCTGTAGTTACAGTGTATACAAGATCAATCCCTGCAATCTTAAATACGTCACCTGCTTGTGGTGCTGCAGTTAAACCATCTACGACAAGACTTGATCCAGTTTGTGACCCACCGTTTACAAGCACTGTACCATAACTAGGAATATTTATATGTGTTATAGTACTAGATGATATCTTAAAGATGTCATTATTTTTTGAAACAATTACTCTATCTAAAAATACACCACAACCAATTGCAAGATAATTACTAGTAGTTGTGGCAAAAGTTACTGTAGCAGCATTTGCAGGTGAACTAGCTAAAGAGCCTGTAAGAGTAAGTGTAGCTCTGTTATTTGTAGCATCGAATGACACACCACCTGACGCAATAGTGTATGTTCCTGTCACACCCGTTACTGTTAATGTATCACCTGCCTCTGGGGTTTGGTGTATATTACCTATAATAAGAGTTGTGCCACTTTGACTAGCACCGTGTACTACAGGAGCACCATAAGGTGGAATGATACTATTATTATATTTAGTGTATCCTAGTATTCTTCTATAACCACCTTCTACAGATGGCTCAAAGTTTTTAAGTATTCGTGCAGAGCCAGCAGCATTAATACCTTGCTGCAAAGGACTCATATTAGTAACAAGCCCACCCTTAAACTCTACGGGGTATGTTTGGCGAGTTGATGGCATTTATTAAGAAACCCTAATAGTGTCTTGTGATGAGTTTGCTCTGTGTATTACAGTTGACCTCAGATAATCGTAACGGTTAATGTAAAGACTTCTCATCTGTTTAATCTCATCTTCAAACCGATTTTGAATTAGTGCAGACTCTTGAGTTTCACCCCTAAACATATAAGCAAAGTGCATTGCACCATTTAGTATAACATACCTAAACTGTTCTGGTACAGAAGGTACATCCGTAGCATTGATAAGGTCTACAGGAAGTCTGTAGTATTCGTATACAACGGTGTATGCTTTATCTGGGGCAGACACAAAACCAAACTCCTGACTAGGCGCACGAAATACGTAGTTAGGTAATGCTCTGCTAGTACTATCTGTATTATACTCAGAATCTACATAGTTATCTAAGTAATCTTCATAAGAAATAATCCTAAGTCTTTTAGTGGTATTTCCTAGAGTGGCATCTCGTTTAATGCGAAAGCTATCCATATCAATTGTTTTAGCATCTGCAGGGTATGCATAACGTGTTGTACCAGCAGTTAAAGTTTCTTCTGCTTCTACATGATTAAAGGGCCACTGATACTCATGTTGATTAATGTAACGAATTGCAGAGTTAATCGCATCCTTAACCATGCTGTACTCACCAGTAGCAGTAGCAAAGTTACTTGAAGTAAGTTCTACCTCATTAAGTCTGCGGTTTACGTCATTTACTAGACCAAGATAATCATAAGCCATTTAACGTTCCTTTACCCGTAACTTAATACTACGTTCTGCTTGACTGCCTGTACTATCGGTTATGTTACAGAAAAAAGTATACTCTGTGTTGTTTATACCACCACCAATATTTATAGTGGCAACTGTGTTTGTGTTAGTTTGAGATACATTTTGTATGTCATCTGTAGTTGCAGAACTAGATGCAACCGTAAGTGTCTGTCCTGCAGCTAATGTAGTTTTAGTATTGTACGCAGTAGACTTTACTGACCATGTAACTGAACTAACAGTAGCAGTACCGAGAAAACGTTCCCAATCTACACTATAGTCTAGTTGTTCATCAGGGTCTTTATTAGGCCAACGAAAGCTCATCTTTAATCCTCAGTTGCGTATACGGTTCGTTCTGCAGAGGTACTCTGTCTTTCAACAAATACTATTCTATTTTCTGCTGGAACTCTTACCGTTCTATTTATATCTAATGCTTCAATAAACACTATTCTATTTTCTTGTGGCACACGTACCGTTCTAGATGCTGAAGTAGACATTATGCTGCCTCTGCTATGTATACGGTACGTCTACGGCTATACTGATCTTTTACGGCTTGGAAGTCAAACACTGCTGCAGTTGTACCTACTGTACCTATTGTGCCTGTAGCTGGTGAAGATGCTAGAGCTTCTAGTACATTTACTATTACAGTATTTACCGACCCTGTAGCACTTACACTATTAAGAGCTTCAGTGGGTTTCTCTTCTAGTTCGTTTACTTCTCCAGTAGCAGAAACTCCAGTAAGAGTTGTTCTAGAAACTGCGTGTAGTACAAGTGTTCCTATAGAACCTGTAGCCGATACTCCCGTTAATGTTACAGTATTATTAATTACTGCACTAGTAGATATTGTCCCTATAGAACCTGTAGCTGATACTCCCGTTAATGTTACAGTATTATTAATTACTGCACTAGTAGATATTGTCCCTATAGAACCTGTAGCTGATACTCCATTAAGAACTTCTGTAGGTTTTTCTTCTACAGTATTTACAGTACCAGTAGCTGAAACACCTGTTAATGTTACAGTATTATTAATGACTATAGTGTTAATTGTACCTGTAGCTGATACTCCATTAAGAACTTCTGTAGGTTTTTCTTCTACAGTATTTACACTGCCTGTAGCTGAAACACCTGTTAATGTTACAGTGTTACTAATGACTATAGTGTTAATTGTACCTGTAGCTGATACACTGTTTAGTGACTCTAGTACATTAACCGTAACAGTGTTTATTGCGCTTGTAGCAGATACACTATTAAGCCTTTCAGATACATCAATTTCAAAACCGTTTATAGATACAGACGTTACTATACCTGTAGAAGATACTCCTGTAAGACCACTAGCTATATGAGTTTGAAGTGTACCAACAGAGCCAGAGCTTTGCACACCAACAAGGTTTTCACTTACTTTATGTTCTATTGTACCTATAGAAGAGCTTAATGCACTGCTTGAAATGGCTATGTTAGAAGTTACAGTAGGTGTAAGTGTACCTACACCTGATGTAGAAAATACACCACTTAACTCTTCTGTAATATTTACTTGTACTGTGTTTAGGTTGGTTGTAGAACTAACACTGTTTAATTTTTCAGAAAGTTTTACTTCTACTGTGCCTATAGAACCAGTTGTGTTTACACCTACAAGACCTGCACCTGTTAGTGTTTCGACAGTGTTTACTGAGCCAGTGCTGCTTACACTTCCTAACGATTCTGTTAGATGTACAGTTACAGAATTAATATGACCTGTACTGCTAACACTCGACAGAGCTTCAGTTGGTTTTTCTTCTAGTGTATTTACAAAACCTGTAGCTTCTACTGAAGCGGGTATGAAACTAATGTTTTTTGTTACAGTGTTTACTGAACCTGCTGCAGACACACCAGTAAGAGTAAAGGTATTACTATATTCTAATGTACCTATTGAGCCAGTGCTTTGTACTGAACTAAGGGTAATGTCTATATTAGTTGTTATAGAGTTTGCTTGCCCCGTACTACTTACATTACCTAGTGACTCTGTTATATGTGTAGTTACAGAGTTAATGTGACCTGTACTGCTAACACTTGATAGGGCTTCAGTTGGTTTTTCTTCTAGTGTATTTACAAAACCTGTAGCTTCTACTGAAGAGGTTACAAAACTAAGGTTGACTGTTACTGTATTAGTACTTGCCGAAGCCGATACAGAGTTTAAGTTTTCTGATGTGTGTGCTTGTACTGTATTTATAGAACCAGTAGCACTTAAACTAGAAAGAATAAGAACTAAATCTGCTATTGCAACTACACTTCCTACACTTGCAGTAGACCCAAGACCAGAAATACTTACACTAATATTTTCCGTTACAGTATTTACTGAACCTGTAGCTGAAAGACCAGTCAGTGTAACTGTATTACTGTGTTCTAACGTTCCTACTAAACCTGTAGCACTTACACTATTAAGAACTTCAGTTGGTTTTTCTTCTAGTGTATTTACAAAGCCTGTACCAGATACACCAGTTAATGTAACTGTATTACTGTGTTCTAACGTTCCTACTAAACCTGTAGCACTTACAGAACTAAGTTTTTCTGAAACGTCAATTTCAAAACCACTTGCAGATACTGTCTCTATTGCACCTGTAGCTGAAACACCAGTTAATGCAGTAGAGGTATTTACACTTACAGTATTTACTGAGCCTGTGGATGAGATACCAGTTAGTGTAGTAGAGTTACTATGGTCTAAAGTTCCTACTGAACCTGTAGCTGAAACACCATTAAGAACTTCTGTAGGTTTTTCTTCTACAGTATTTACACTGCCTGTAGCAGATACTCCAGTAAGTGTTATAGATATATCTTCAGCACCGTAAGCAGATACACCATATCTACCTGTACCATATCGTGCTGAAGCCTTTATAACAGCCATAGTTTACCTCTTAGGCAATACGAATTACTGCAGTGCTTGCTCCTGCTGCTGGAAATTCGATAGTAAGATCACCTGCAGTAGCACTAACTGTACCACCAAAGTCGATTACTGCAATAGCTTTATTAGACGCAGATGAATTATAAATAATACAACCTGCTGCAGAAGTAGTTACGTTAGAAAATACCTCGTCTGCAAAATCTACTAAGGCAGTAGTTCCTGATGTAGTAATAGCTGCACTGTCTAGGTTTTGACCCCCTGCAGTGTAGTTAGTACCTGTAGCCTCATCAGAGTTACCTGTAACATCTGAGTAGTTTGCTGTAGCTGCTCCATATGTTCCAGACATGCTACTCTTAATTAAAGCAAGTTTAATTGTGTGTGTGTCTAAGTCGTGTGTACCACCAAGTAGCTCAGACTTAAAACTTGTACACATTGCTGTTGTGATTGCCATTTTTTTAATCCTCTATATAGCAATAAAGAGGCCACCCTAAAGCAGCCTCTCTAGTTAGTTTTAATTAAGCAAGTGCGTCACGATCTACTTCATTAGCAGACGTGTCACCCATGTCTGTACAATCCATTAGGACTGCCCAAACACGGAACTTACCTGATGAAACAGCACCACCTGATAGGGTAGCAATTGTTACATCAATGTTGTCATCAGCAACAGCCATTACGGGCTGATATGCTGCAGGGTTCTGTGCGACTACTGCTGCTGCAGATGTAGCATCGAAACCATCAACAAATACGTCAGCATCAACCATACCCAAGTCTACTGTAAAAGTAGAACCATCGGATGCGGTTTCAACTTCGATACCTGCATTAAGGACCATAGTACCTTTAGGTACAGCAATGACAGGAACAACATCGGAAGCTGCAAGAGCAGAACCTTTGTCTGACAAAGCTGTAGCCCAATTCAAGGTAGTTTGAACCATGTAGGGGTTACGTCCACGCTGCGAGTTACCTGCGGCTGAACGAAGGGTGTTATCACCAAGTGCCATGTTTCAATCCTCCCCTTATGCCAAGTGATACTTAGCATTCACAAGAGCTTCTGGACGAAGAATCTTGCGGCCATATAGATGCATACCCCGAACAATGTCGGCAAATGAATCTGGGTCACGGTATGTTTCTGTTTTGTTGATTTGCTCCGCAGTTGCGACAGCAGAATCATGTCCAGCAACAATCATGCCATAGCTAGTAGATGAGTTCGTTCCAGTAAAGGAAGGACCAGTACCAACAGCAGGAAGGTTGTTAGACGTATAACAGGTAAATCCGTGAATCTTAGTTCCGATTTGACCATTCTGAAGACCAGAACCACCAAAGTCTGCGTTAAACAAACGGGAGTCCTCATCTTTCAGCAGTTCCATAAATACTGGATCAACAACAAGCCAACGACCTTGTGAGTCCACGTTTTGCTGGTCAAGAAGACGAGACATACGTGCGATCACAGTCAATGGGAATGTGTCACCAGCAGCAGGAGTTGAGTCAGTTGCACCACCAGTACGAGGCTGAAGGGCAAGTGCATCACCTGCTGAACCACCAAAGTCATTAGCATCAATTTTCATTGAAGATAACAACTCGTCAGTACCAGCAGTTGAAACTGCAACACTACCATTAACAGTAGTATTTACAGTATCTGGAGTACCGTGTAGTGCTGATTGTTTAAAACCAGTTAGATAACCAAGAACGTCTTGGTCAAACTGATCTGACAAACGATACGCAGCACGATCACTTGCAAGGCTTTGGAAGTTTACGTGCGAGTGGGCTTCCTCAATGTCATCGACTTTAAACGCAAAGTAGTTTGCTTTGTCGATGGTCAATGAAAAGTCTTCATCATCCAAGTCTTGTGGTGTGATAGTTGTACCACGTTCGTATGCTTTTACGGTGATTTCAGGTTCTTTGATGATTTTTACTGAGTCACCCATGTTTGCAATCTCTCCGAAATAATCAGAGTTCGTAATTGCCTCGGCAACAGATGCTTTGCGGAATGCAAGTTGCACCTGTTTGCTGTAGATAACTGGCGAGAAATTACCATTAGGTAGGTTTCCATGACCAGAAGCTGTCGAAAATGCCATTTTAATTCTCCTTTAGCATTGAGACACAGATGCAAACCTTCAAGTTACTTATACAGAGGCTAATTCTAGTAGGGTGCATTATTAGGAAAGTTGGCCTACCTTCCATCAAATGGGCCATAAGACATTAGGTTGTCCGAAAGCTATTGTTGTTTGCTAAGAGTATTTAATAGTGCGAGTATTCCATAAAGGGGTCACACCATTAGATTGTACACATAGTTATATCATAAATATATTATATGTCAATACCTTTTATCGGGCTGAACCCGACATATCGTAAATAAATTTACCTGTACGAATAGATTCCATGATTGCATCAGCAGCTTTTTCGTATTGTTGAGGTGACATTTTGTTTACATCACTTTCTTTAAATACTGCTGTGTCATTGTCAGTATCAGGTTGACTTCTATTATTACGACTATTTACAGAACGTGCAGCATCTTTATTGCTTGCAGGTTTCTTTGTCTTAATGTTCATGTCTGCTTTGTACAAGTCAATTGCCCTAGCAGCAGAACGTGAATCATTATCATTTTCGTATAGTGCATCTTGTACCCACTTAGGCTGCTCTTCTGCCCACTCGTGGAATGCATCACTATCACGAATTTCACCAAAGTCAGGGTGTGCTTTCATAAGCTCGACTTCAGCTTTCTCACGAGATGCAGTTGCTTTCATCTCATCAATCTCTTTTACACGATCTTCTAATCCAGCAGCTTGTTCACGTGCCTTTTTAATTGCAATGGTTTCTACAATAGCTGCTACATCTGGATACTGTGTAGCCCAAGCCTCAATGTCTTCGTCAGACTTAGGTAGTTTAATCTCTTTACGTGTTACGTCTTGTAACTGGCCTTCAAGTTTAGTAAACTTTTCTTCCCAAGACTTTTCTTTTTCTTGCATATGGCGACGAAGATCACCATAACGTTTCTTAAAACTTTTCTCTTCTGCATTAGTTGGTTCAGCTTCTTGAGGCTCTTCCTCTTTAGCTTCACCTTTTTGTTCTGCAATAAGTTGTTCTAATTCTTCTTCTTCTTTTTTGATTCGTTCTTCGTTAGTATACTTACGATTTGCGAAAGCTGTTTTCTTTTCGGGCTGCACTTCTTCAGCCATAATAGTATCGGACATTGTATTTCCTTGAACTAGGGCCACCGTAGCCATGTTGGATGGGGGGTGAGTAGCCAGCATATCTAGGTTATTTATCGTGTTCCTAGTCCACGTTTTTTGACACTTGCTGTAGGTTTTCTTTTAGTACCTAATTCAGCAAGGGCCATGTCAGAACCTAGTAATTTACCAAGAACTAATCCTTGTTGTGTTCCACGCATAGAACGCACTAAGTCTTTTTCATCTTCTGAAAGTTTAGTATAACGCATTCCTACCTGAGATAAATATTCTTTATATGTTTGCTCTGCCATTTATTTGCCTATCTTTTCTTTTACGATACCAGCAACGTATACTAATGGGTGGATAATTTTACACCAGACATTACCAATAATATCATCTTTAGCTTTACCTTTAGTTAAAACATGACGTAAGTGTTGTGTTCTGTGTTTTGCTAACATAGCACCCAAGTCGGTAAGTACAGAACTTTTTTTCATACCTTTAACGTATGGTTGGAATAACCAATGATAACCTGTTTCGTGATAGGGTGTCAAGTATCTTTTTTGATATACGTCCCAAGTTTTCATAGCATGTTGCCAATCTACAAGTTGTGTCTGTCTATACATTTCAGTACACACAATAGATTTATCACTGCTACTGCTACTGCTAGAGCTACTACTTTTTTTCTTAGATGAGCTAGATGATTTTTTAGTACCTTCATTAGCACGAGCACTGTCACGTTCAGCTACAAGATCATTTAGTTCTGATGTCCATTCATCACCTGATGCTTTTAGTGCAGCATTAATGTCAGATTGAACATCTGTTTCACTACGACCCGACGAAGCAACGTTTGTAGATTTACTAGACTGTGATTTAGCAGTATCTTTTTGTGCTTTAACAGGGTCTTTTCCTGCTTGACTTGCTGTTGTTGCGGCTATACGTTGTTCAGATTGTTCATCTGCAGTAGGCATCCTATATTGTTTTTGTCCCTTAGAATCTACCTTACCTGTGTCAACTAAAGTGTAACCCGTTTTACTATAACCGGGATCATCTGCCTTTTTAGGTTTAGCTGCTGCTTCTTTAGCTGCCTTTTCTTCTTTTGTTTCTGTTGTATATTTATTACCTTTATAGGTAAATGTTTTTTCACCTTCTCTTTTATTACGGGCAAATGCCTCATCAAAAGTTTCAGATTTTTGTTTATATTGACTAGCCGCATCTAAACTACCTACATATGGTTTATATTGACTAGCTGCATCTAGACTACCTACAAATGGTTTAGTATCTTCAACTGGTTCTTCTACTGGATACGGTGCATCAATAAACGGTTGTCTACTTACATCTATTCTTGGATCACTTAATGCTGCACCAGAAGGTGGGAATGAATTTCTCCCTCTTACTGCTGGACCTGTTTGTAGTGTAGACGCATCTGTTTGAGGTTCAGGTATATTAACTTGAGTGTCGGCATTAATATCACTCATTACTTTATTTGCGTTTTCTACTATTGCAGTAACGTCACCTGACTTTGCTACATTAGCTAGTCTGGTTTGAGCATCTTCATCTAATAGTCTTAATGCTTCCTCTTGTAGTGAAGGTGGTTGCTGTGATGATATGTATGCTTCAGTTGATAAATCACTTACGTCTGCACTAGGTAACATAGAAATACCGTCTTTTGTAAATGTACCAGATTCTTGTGGTGCAGGACTAAGATCAAATGCAGCTAATGTATCTGATGTATCTTGCATCTTAAATGGATCAGTACCAGTAAATCTTCGTGGTATACGTGGGTCAGCAGGTACAGGACCATAAGACGGTGTGCTAGTATCTGTATCCATATACTCAGGCACAGCAGAAAGATCAGGTTGTACAGGGGCTAGTTGCATATCCGTAGTTACTACATCTGTTTTTCTAGGCGGTGCATTTACTATAGGTTCAAAAGGTTTTGTTGTTGTACCTGCGGATATACCCACCTGATTGTCTACTGGATAACCTTGTGGGAAAGTAGCAGTAGGTTGTTGTGTTAGTTCTACCTGTGGTGTAGGACGTGCAGCTATATTACTCCTTGTATTCATAGCAGTAGAAATACCACTTAAATCACGTGTAGCTTCTTCTGGAAAGTGTATTATTTCTCCTTTTGATATAAGAGGAGCTTCGCCTACCAAAATCCTACCACCACCATCAGAAGCTAAATTACTCTCAGCTTCACGTACAGTATCTATACCAAATATGTTTATTGCTTCTTGTATACCTTTATTGTATCCTTCACTACCGACTCCACCCATATATGCCATAGGCATTTTAGGATCATTCATCCGTAGTCTTTGAATATTGTATCTAGCTTTTTCCATGTCTGTAGACATATTTCTCTTAATAGCTTCATATTCATATTCAGCTATTCTACCTTCACGAAACATTCTATCTGCCAGAGAAATAACAGAAGCTCTATCTGATGCAGAATTTGGATCAGCACTGTCCAGTACAGAAGTAAGTGTAGCTCTATCGGATACAAAATTTGGATCAGTACTTACTACATCATAATCACCGCCTGTAAAACTGTCTCCCCCTTGGCCTGAAGCAAATCTTTGTGTTAAATAACTACCTGCGTCTATTGTTTCTGCGGTTTCAGGAACAGGTGCTTGAGTAGTGGGTGCACCACGTCCAGCTTCACCCATGTACATTGTAGCATAAGAAGGTGCTGTAGATACTATTTGGTTAACTACATCACTTTTAACGTTAGCAGGTTCACGGCTAACACTAATAGCTGCATTTGTTATTTCTGTTTTAACATCTTCTGGAGAAAATATCTTAGATACCGCATTAATAGCTTTGCCAATTAAACCTTGACCACCTTCTGCCAAAGCCTTTTTATGTGCAGTAAATTTTTCTACTAAGTCTTGTCTACCTTCTTTTTTAGCTCTAGCAATATAGCCATCTAGTTTACTTTCGTACTTACGTTTTTCTAGCTTAGTAAATAAATATACAACAGGAGCTAATGGCCCTGCTAAAACACCTACAGCACCAGCAGCAAGATCGGCTACACCACCTACAAACTTAGAACCTTCTTTGTATACTAAGTCTAATGAAGCACCATCCCAACTACCCGCAAGTTGAAATTCACTTTTAGGAAGATCGCCAGCATCTTTTTTATCAGAGCCAGATGTAGCCTGTTTTATTATTTCATTTGTTTCTTCTGCTGTTTCTGTTGTTTCACTTGGCTCTTCTCCAACAGCTTCTGGATTGTACAGAGTATATCCAGCAGGAATGGGGTATACAGGCTTTCCACCAACAAATGCAATCAGTAAAGATTGACCATCTTCATTACGATACTCTTTAAACTCAAGTACAGCTTCAGACACAAGGTCTCTAAAACTAATATTAGAACGTGCTGGACGTGGTATAGCAGGTGTTAAAGCACGTGTACTACGAAACTCAGGTGGACGTTCTGCAGTTGGTTGTGCATATGTAGGTTGTTGCTGTGGCTGGGTACGTCTAGCTGTAGTTGGACGTGTTACAAATCCACCCTCTGCCATCTCTAGTTCTTCACCAGTATCACCAGCAACTACAATAAGATCAGCCATACCAAATGGCATATCATCAGGCATAGTGGCTTCATCGCCATTACCCATTTGACCCATAGCATCCATACGTTTCAAACCCATCTTAGCTTCTTGACGCATTTGCATTAGTTTATCTAAACCAATGTATCGTGTTACATCTTCAGGAAAAACAAACTCACCTTCACTGACCATAGCAGGTACATCGTCACGAACACCCTTCTTAGTCCCACCAATAGGAACTTCATTCCCAGATACTTCGTCTACTTCACCACCCTCATCTCTGAGGCCACCATCTTCAAAAAGTTCCATTTGTTGTTCTAGCATTGGAGTTCCACCTTGGTTAAATTTTAAACTATCACTGCGTTTACGTGCAGCTTGCTCTGCTTCTTTTCTATTTTTATGTACACTAGTAGGCTCAATAAGACCTGCTTCTAACATAAGTATTAGTGTATCATCGTCGTATCTATTACCCTCGTGTATACTAGGAATGTTTATCCATTGACCTTTGTATTTAAAAGTAGTAGATTTTTCAGACACCATTTCACCTTCAGGAGTTTCATATACATCCCTTCCTGCCTGTGTTTTTTTATTTGTTTTTGTACCTACCACACCACCTTCTTTAAATCTAAAAGCATCTGTTTTTGGGTCATACTCAAAGTCAGTAATGTCTATTTCTAAAGCATTTGATTTACGAACCCGATTAGATTCAGTTAAATCAGGGTACGTTAATTCCTTTGTTTTAGTTTTAAGGACATTATTTGTTTCATTGTTTAATTGATTAATAGCTTTTTTTACTGCGTCTTTATATATAGTTTTAAACACACCTTCATAGTACTCTTGTGCTAATTCGTTTACAGTACCCTCTTTAACTGCTTTGTTGTATTTTATAACTAAAGGGTTTGTTTCTTGTAGGCCAGCAGTAACCATATCAAAATTGTCTATTCTTTGTTTTGCAATTTCTTTATAGTTAGGAATAACTATTTTAGTAATGTTGTTTTGTTTTGCATATGCAATATTTGCTAAAAGAAGTTTTTTTACATATTCAGTTCTAGTAGCAATAGGTAACTTATTAACATCTGCTTGAGTAGCTTTTTTGCTGTATATCGAATCTACATTATTTTCAATATGTCTAAATAAATCTTTTGCTTCATTTTCTAAATGTTGATCTGGTTCTATTTGATATTCGCCTCCAGAGTTCCAATCAGCTTCACCCTGTGAAGTATCTGAAGATTTTCTAATAGCATCTAAAGAAACTGTATCTATATCTTTACCTTGTGCATCAATATTGTGTTCTTCTTTTAATTTTTTTATTAAAGTTATTCTAAAACTATCATCTTTTCTTACTTTTTTTAGTTCGTCTACTCCCTCTATTCTATCAGGGCTATACATTTCATAGTAATGCTTTTGAATAGTTCTGATAACATTTCTATCTATATAGATTTCATAATCTATATCCATGTTGTCTGCAAAATCATCAAAAGCCGTTCTCATTAAATATATATCGTATTCACGTGAAATATACCAATCTTCTTCTTTTAGTTCAGGGTTATTTCGATTTTTAACTAAATCACTTTGCATTTCCTCAATTAAAAGATAACGAGGACGATCAGATATTTTTTGAGCCAGTGGTCCATCTTCAGGCAATTCACTTCTAATAGAAGAACGTGCATGGGCTATATTTTGTTTTCCACCTAAATGTGTATAGTCCTCAGAACCTGTATACTCCTGCTTACCTTGCACCGTTAATTCTACGTAGTCTACTTCTTTGTCTGTTATACCCTGTCTTTGCTCGTCTTCATACTCTGTGTATTTATGTTTTTCAATTGTGTAATCTGTAGTGCCTTTTTCTTTTGCTAACGATAAAACTTCTTCTTTAGTATAACGGCGATTAGGATCAAGTTCAAGACCAAAAGATTCTAGCTCTGCTTTTTCTACGTTGGGAGCACGTTTATTAAGATATGCACTAATGTTTTCCCCTTTAGTTCCTTGTTTACCTATAGGCATTTCTTCAATAGCAGAATAAACAGGAGAATATAATTTTCCTATTATTTCTAAATCAGGCTCAACTGGATCACCAAAATAATCTGTTGGTGTTTCTATCAAGTCAGGAGATTCAAAAATCTGCTCCCTTGGCTTTACTAAAGGGTTTATTTTTTTCTTAGGTTTAGTGTAATTGGTAGTATCAGGTACAGAACGAGTAGCTGTACGTGCTGCCTTTATACCAGAACTAAGAAGACCCATGTTTTAAAACCTCATCTCGTAGTAGTTGTAATCTACGTAATTGATATATTGCACCCTGTGCTCTATACATAGCAATACTGTTATCTGATTGTTCCATAGCACGATGCTGCTGTGCTATTAACGTATCTAAATAATTACTGAACTGTTCCCATTGCTGGTGGTTGTTCACCAGACCCTTGAGACTGCTCAACTGCTCCTTGCTCATTTCCACTAAATCCTTGTTCCTGTGGTACTGGAACTTGTCCTGTACCTATAGTGCCACCACCTGCACCCGTTGGGTCTGCTGGGTTTGCACCTGCTGGTGCTTGTCCTTCAGGGGGTTGCTGCTGTTGAAAGCCCTTCATAAGTTCAGCTTGAATAGCTGCCTCATCCATATTGTTAGTTACTTTGTCAGGGTCAAGGTCAAGAGACTTTGCAATCTCTCTGATAATATACTGGAATTTTGCAAAAGGTGCAAGTGCTTGATTAGAAGATATTTGCATAAACTGCATCAAACGTTGGCTGCGTACTTCATTAGCCATAAGACTTTCTGTACCACGTGCCTTTACTTCTAAGTCTCCTTTGATGTTGGGATCAAAGTCAAACTGCATATTAAATCTAAATAGCCCCTCACCAAGAGGGCGTAGTAAGTAATCATCTACATTCTTAATAACATTTTTAATGCCACCTTGTGCAGCACCCATAAGCATACTAATACCAGAAGCAGTACGGCCTACACCAGAAACTCCTGTCTGTCCATGTGCAAAGGAAGGGAAACCTGTAGACTCATCTGCCAGTACTCGTGCCTTATCAAATAGCTGTAAGTTCTCTGCAGCAACGTTAGGAAACTTAGTGCCGAAGATGGCCTGTCCGGGTGCACCCCCCTGTCTCCGAAACACTTTGCCGGGGTACACTGATAAGTCTTGTCCCGGCACTAGGTTAGTTTCATCTACTTCAATTAAAAGATTACCAGATAATACAGCATTGTCAACAGCCATTCGCATAAACCCATTCATAAGAGTTTGGGTATCATCCATATTCTCTGCAATACCTACCCCAAAGAATGAGTATGGGTTAAGTTCATAGGGTGCAGCCATATACGGAATACGAGCAGGTTTAAATGGATTAAGTACCATACGCAGAAGTTTACCATTACAAATCCATATGTTTGCTTGCAACTCATCTACATCTTGCAGTTCATCAGGAATATCTACGCCTTGTTCCATAAGCATGTCGGTATCACACATACCCCAATACTCAAGAACTTCATAACGTTCAACACCATGCTCTGGTGCATAGTCAGACAAGTCAGCTTCCCACGATTCGTTACTGTAGTTTTCTCCTAGTTGAACTGCTTCATCAATTACAGAAGGTCTAAAGTGTGGTCGCCTTTTTAATCCACGTAATTGTGTACGTGACATCTTATGGCGTTCAATAACAAACTGAGCTTCATCCATATTGTTTGCATCTGGGTCTGGGTAAAAGTTCCAAACAGATACATGGGATACTTGAGGAATAGTTTTCATAGTGGGTGAATACTCACCGTCTTCTCCCCAGTTAGGGTATTCCTTATCTACAGCAAATGGACCTTTCATTACGCCAGTACCAAACAAAGCCATTTCAAAGGCAGTACTACGTAGGTGTTTACTTGCACTAGATTCCTCTAGCTGATCATGTATTTTCTTTTGCATCATCTTGGCAGCTACCATAGCTGGACTAAATGTAATTGCAGTAGGGGTTTTGCCTACACCCTTACGTACACCATCAATATCTTTTAGTTTATCCCCTAGTGGGCCAAGGCTTTCAGCTAATGTTCTAGCAGTAGCACCTGCAGGTAGTTCCTTACCGTCACCCCTGTAGCCATACGGATTTACAACTTTGTCTAAGCCAGACTGTTTTAACTGCTCTGGTTCTTTAGGGTCAAAGTTTACATCAGCCACTACGCCATCAGGAAGTTCCGTAGGATCAACCGTTAATGGAAATTTTTGTCCAGAAAACAACACATCTACAATCTGTCCGTATGCAGCAAGTGTTTTAGTTTTAGTTACTTTAATAAATACTCTTGACTTCTCAGCTTCAGTAAACTGTACATCAGAACCATACAGACCACGATAATTACGATAAGCACGTAACCAACGTTCTTCATCCTGTTGGCGGTAGTCATCAGCACGATTATACTTTTCCATAATAAATGGAATTATGTTTGAGGTCTGTACATCTTCTACGCCTGAGTCATCACTGTCAGCCAAGACGATTGCATCATCCTCAATAAAACCTTCGTTTTCTTCTGCCATTTATTTTTCCTTAATAACCAAATGTAGCATCTGCCACTCTCATACCGCCTGAATAACTACCCTGTGTGTCAAAATCAAATATACTATATCTTGGTCTTGACATTATACCATAACGTAATGCATCGTACAAGTGGTCTTCTGCTAATGTGTCAATGTCTTCTGGATTCTTTTTGTCAATAGGTAATGCTGGTAGCTGAGATATTATATTAACACAGTTATCAAAAAAGACTAGCCGTGGTTCTTCTGTAAACTCATCTACCTGTAATCGTCTGTGTATTTCGTTCTTGCCTGATACCCTTGAACCTTTTGATCTATCTGATGGCCTCCACCTACAGCCTCTCATAATCATTTGTTCAGCGAGACTAGGGCCAGTATCACCACGCTTATGCCAAAGAGAAGAGTCCAGAACTCCGTATTTAATGTTTCCATCTTCAGCCTCTAGGTCTAATACCATGTCTGCTAAATCTGTAGCAAGAACTTTACTTACGTATAACTCTCTATAAACTACTAATTGTTCATTTGGTGTTATGGCAAACCATACCACACCAGATTTACTTCCGTATCCATAGTCACATGCCCTAAACTTAATCCAGTTACTAGGGATGTGAAAGGGTTCAACTACGTGTATGTTTCTATCAAACTCTGTAAAGGCTGCGCCTTCTTTAATATCCCAATCACCTTCAAGTAGTTGCCTACGTTGTTGCTCTGGTAGGGATAGAAGCATTGCCTCATAGTCACCCTGTTCTGCTAAGTAAGGATTATCGGAAAGACGGGCAGGTATAAACCTACGTTTGAATAAAGGTTTACCAGCTTTTGCGTGTCCAGCAGGATAACGTAACACTTCAGTTGTTTCAATGTCTGTTGCATCAAACGATGTACCGTGTGGGGCAGGATCAATAAACATCTTTTTAACCCAATGATGTCCTCTACCTCCGGGGTTAGTAGTAGCCCTCATATATACAGGAAGATCGTGTGCTGTCGATCTCAAGCGACTCCTCATATAGTTCCAAGCAAAGGGGGTAGGCCACTGGGTAAGTTCGTCAAAGCCTATCCAACTAAATGCAAGACCTTGGTATCTTAGTGCATCATCTTCCCTATCTAGGTAGGACATCCACAGTCTAGCACCAGAGGGTGCAGTCCACTGCATCTTACGTTCTGACCACTTAATACCGGGCCATATCTTAGGATACATTTCTTGAGACTTAAATACAAGTTCCCTTAGTTCTTCTGTAGTATGCCGCAATAGCAAACCTGAAAAAGCTGGATGCCCCATAAAACGTAAAGGGTCTGCCAACATTGCGTATGATTTACCACCACCTGCAGAGCCACCGTATAGTACTTCACGTTCACCTGCAGCTAGGAAGCTAGTCTGTGGCCCAGCATTTGGTTTGAAGATAACATTGTGTTGTTCTTCTACTGGTGCTAACTCTTCAACTATTACAGCAGGTTTAGGCTGCGCTGGTTTCTTGCGTTTCGTTGTCTTGGGCTTTTGCACCGAGCCTTGTACGTTCGATTTCTTCCGCCTTGGCGATTGCCTTTTTCGCATAGTCTGCCCATCTGCGTAGGCTTCCAGCTTTGTTTTTTCTTC
>ERZ1046367.351-NODE-351-length-33402-cov-16.285153_pt1 | contig 33402 bp, 23 predicted proteins | sample MGYA00383091_ERZ1046367 | MGnify/ENA primary metagenome ERZ1046367 (study PRJEB29581, sample SAMEA5548361) | metagenome | biome: marine; feature: coastal; material: water | depth 50 m | study: Short-term variability in the microbial, nano- and picoplankton... | reverse complement strand
TCTCTGGCAATAGCATTAATGGAGATCCAAATGCGTTATTCTAGAATATTGGGCAGATTATTTCCGGGGGGAAGTCTTGTGATTGCTGGACTTCTTATGATCTTCGGAAGTAATGTAACTCTGGCAGGATGTCCTGCTGTCACAGTAGCGGACTCGAAAGGTGTAAAAGCTGGACAATTCCCGCAACAGTATGAACTAGCCGAGTTCGAGAAACTTGCAGGTTGTAAACTCAGTTTCAAAGGGAATCCGGATATAGCCAAATTAAATGGAAAAATTCGTGGGAATCCCGGTTCTGTTCCTTCGGTAGCAGATCGGCTTCCTTCTGAGCCTTTGGTTTACGCACCGTACGATTCGATTGGAAAATACGGCGGTACGCTGGATGTATTGTCAAACGCCACAGAGGCCGGAACATCAGACTTCCTGTCCGTGCGTCACGTAAACCTCGTGCGATACTCTGACGATCTGCAGACCATCGTCCCGAACATTGCCAAGGGTTGGAAGTGGAACAGCGATTTCACGCAATTGACCTTCTATCTGCGCAAAGGCCACAGATGGTCTGATGGCGCACCGTTTACCGCAGAGGATGTAAAGTTCTGGTACGACCACCTCGCATTGTCTCCACTTATTATGGAGAAGCCCAAGGATTACGTGCTTGTTGGCGGCAAACGCATGACCGTGGATGTGGTTAATCCGCAGACAGTCGTCTTCAACTTGCCTGCGCCAAAGCCGGGATTGTTGGCTCACTTTGCTTTCTCATTCGCACAGGGTTTTCAGCCAAAGCACTTCCTCGCACCATATCATCCAGAACTTAGTGCGAACGCTGACAAGAATGCGCAAAAAGCCGGATTTGAGAATGGTCTTGCAGTGATAAAGGCCTATTTTGGTAATTCTGATTGGACCGACACTCCATCACCTTTACTGAATTCTCCGGATAAAGTTGCAAAACTTCCGGCTGATGTTATTCCGACGCTTGAAAGTCATATCTACGTCACTGATACTACTGAAGGCCGGCATCTAGTCGCGAATCCATACTTCCATATTGTTGACACGCAGGGAAACCAATTGCCATACATCAGTGAGCAGGATGAGGTATACAAAAACGACAACGAGCTAAGAATCCTCACGCTGGTTAACGGCGAAGCGGATTACAAGTCACAGTCGCTTCAACTGTCCTCAGCTCCCATGCTTTTGGAGGGTCAGGAAAAAGGAGATTACACGATCTATTTGAAGCCTGAGATCACGCTGTCAAACATTTCATTCAACGTAACGCATCCAGATTTAGGGAAGCGTGAGGTTTTTGGTGATTTACGTTTCCGCAAAGCAATGTCGGTAGCCATTAACCGGGAGGAGATCAATGAAGTCGCGTTGTTCGGTCAAGGAACTCCCAAACAGTACACGGGTTTTTCCCCTATGCCTGATTTCATAGATAAAAAGTGGGAAAGCTACATGATTCAGTATGATCCGGGCATGGCTAATTCCCTGCTTGATCAGATTGGAATGAAAGATACAAACGGTGATGGGGTTCGGGAACTTCCCAATGGTAAAAAACTGGTGATCAATATGCAGTTTTCTACGCAGGGTATTGATCCTCAGATCGTTCAGATGGTTGGCCAAAACTGGGCAGAAGTCGGTATCAAGACTACTGTCAAGGAAGTTACTCCTGACGAGTATCGTTCTGCGCAATCTTCAAACCAACTTGATGTTGGCATGTGGCGTTCCAGTCAGCCCTTGAGCATTGTGATGGGTAACAACGAGCTTTGGGTACCTCCCTTCGAAAACTACTTTGGTCACCGTACCGGAATGCTCTGGGCGGAGTATGTTGACTCGAATGGATCCAAGGGTGTCAAGCCTCCAGCTTATGTCATGCAGTTGATTGAAGATGTCAACGAGTTCCAGTCTACTGCTGTAGGCTCTCCCAGGTTTAAGGAACTGGGCAGAAGGATGGTTAAAAACATGACAGAAAATCTTCTCAAGATTGGCGTAGCCCAGAAGCCAGCTCCCATTTATCGCCGCAATGTGTTGAAGAACTTTGTTGAGTTCAAGACACATTCCTATGAGTATTACCGGACTTATCCTTACAGGGGTACTCAGTGGTATCTAGAAGAGTAGATTTTTTTATATCTACTTTTTCCAGGACCGGTCGATCAACTCGTCCGGTCCTATTTCAGCCATCCTTTGCTAATTTATGTTAAAGTTCCTTCAGTTCGTGCTGACACGCGCAGCATTGTCAGTTGTGACATTGGTAATCGTGTCATTCATCGTCTTCTCTATGATGGAGCTGGTGCCAGGGAACTGTGCCGAACGCTACATTGCCTTTAAGAATACCCAAGGACAGAATATCACCATTGAAGACATACGTGCTGAAGAGCGCCGTCTTGGGCTGGATAAACCATTTTTGGTTCGTGCCTCCAGTTGGATGGGCAATGTTTTTTTTAAAGGAGAATTCGGAGATAGCTGTATTCTTAGACTGAACATAAACCATTTGTTGAGTGATAAGGTATGGATAAGTCTTGGAATAAGTTTAGCTGCTTTGTTTTTTTCATATTTGATAGCCATCCCTCTAGGAATTTATTCTGCGGTTTCCAGGAATCCAGTGGCAAACAATTCGGTACGCTTAATCAGCTACCTTGGCCTCGCCCTGCCGAGTTTTCTTTTGGCGCTGATGATCATGCTCACGACAACTGTTCTATTTGGAGAATCCATGTCTGGCCTATTTTCCAAGGAATATCGGGATGCGGCCTGGTCATATGCTAAATTCATGGATTTTATGTCAAGAGCCTGGCTACCAGTTTTTATACTTGGCTGGGCCGCGACCGCATTTGCATTGCAAACCGTCAGGGCCTTGATGCTTGACGAAATCGGCAAGCTCTATGTCACAGCAGCTTCGGCACGAGGCATTACTGGAAGGAAGCTTTTATGGCGCTACCCAGCCAAACACTCTCTGGGTCCTGTAATAAATTCGCTTGGATTCGACCTCAACCGAATCTTCAATGACCTTCCAGTAGTGGCGTTGATCATGACCCTCACGGAAATGGGTGCTCTGCTGATTGACGCACTGGCCTTTTCAAATGATCAGCAGTTGGCCGGAGCCATTCTTGTGGTTTTAACAGCCACGATCGTCTTCATGAATTTTGTTACTGACATCATACTAGCGCTAATGGATCCACGGGTTCGTCAGGGACTGATGGGATAAAGAATGGATTATTTTTCAAAAAAGAAGTCTGACACGGCTATCGATCAGAACCTTAAGGAGGCTTATTTCACCGCTTCCCAAGGGCAGCTGATTCGGGCACGTTATAAGAGCAATCGTACCGCTATGTTCGCCGGTTGGGTACTAACATTGATGATCCTATTTGGATTTTTCAGCGAATTCCTGTCACCTTATGAGCCTACGATGGCTGGCAGGGACAAGCAGTACGAAAATGGCCCCCCGCAGATTCCTAAGTTCTGGGATGAGAACGGTTTTTCTTTCAGACCTTTCATCTACGGGACCAAGCGTGAACGCTCGATCAAAACAAATTTTCGCTGGGTGATTTCCATTGATCGGCAGGACCGGCGCTACCTTCATTTTTTCGTTCAAGGCTGGGAATACAGCTACATAGAATTTGACTGGGATCTCCCTGGTGAAGTCTTTGATCTGGATGTGAAGGCTTTGACCTTCAATACTCATTTTTTTGGTGTTGATAAAGGTGGCATTCACCTGTTTGGGACTGACAAAAGCGGCAAAGACATTTATTCCCGGACCCTACTTGCGATAATGACCTCGCTCAAGTGCGGTGTACTTGGGGTATTTATCGCCTTTGTTCTCGCATTGGTGATTGGAGGTATTTCAGGTTATTATGGAGGCTGGATTGACCAAATTTTACAGATGATCACTGATGCCATCAGGACAGTACCTCCATTACCTTTATTCATGGCACTGGCGGCATTTCTTCCTTCGGAGTGGAGTGCGGAGGCCGTCTTTTTTGTCATTTCTTCCATATTAGGATTAATTGGCTGGCCTACACTGGCGCGAAGGATCCGCACGCATCTACTCAGTGAACGCAGTCAGGATTACGTCCTTGCAGCTCAGCTTTGCGGAGCTTCATCAAACCATATAATTCGACGTCACCTTCTACCAAGCTTTACCAGTTATATCATCGTTGATTTAATGATTACGTTTCCGTATATGGTACGTTTAGAAACAGCACTCAGCTTTATTGGACTTGGCCTGATCGATCCGGTAAGCTCACTTGGCTCTATGATGCAGAATGTCTCCAAAGCCGATGTGCTTTTGAACTATCAGTGGTATTTCATCCCGGTAATATTCTTCATTGTTTTCGTGCTGGCATTCGTCTTTGTAGGAGACGGATTGCGTGATGCCGCCGACCCTTACTCAAAGACCAAGAAATGAGCCTTCTGTCCGTAGAAAACCTTTACCTGCAATTTGACACTGACGAGGGCCGCATTACTGCGGTGGATGACGTTTCGTTTGAGTTGAACGAAGGCGAAGTCCTTGGGCTGGTGGGGGAATCTGGTTCTGGAAAATCGGTGACAGCAAAATCTTTGATGCAGCTCAACCCCTCCAACTCTGTGTATGGTTCCGGGAGCAAAATCAATCTAGATTTAGAAAATAATGTTGTGGATGTGTTGTCTTTGAAGAAAGCAAGGGAATTAGAGATCGTGAGAGGTGGTGCCATATCAATGATCTTTCAGGAACCGATGGCAAGCTTTGCTCCTGCAATAACAATTGGTAATCAGATGGTGGAGCAACTGATAATTCATACTTCACTGTCAAAAAAGGGAGCCGCTGAGCTGTCCGTGGAGATGCTTGAGCGGGTAGGTATAAATGAACCTCATAAGCGCTTTTTTCAGTACGCGTTTGAACTTTCAGGAGGGATGAGGCAGAGGGCTATGATTGCCATGGCTCTTTCAACCAAACCGAAATTGCTGATTGCAGATGAGCCTACTACTGCACTTGATGTGACAATACAAGCACAGGTTCTGGATCTGATGAAAGATCTGGTCAAGGAATTTGGAATGGCAATTCTTTTTATCACCCACGATCTGGGTGTCATTGCGCAAGTTGCAGACCGAGTCGCTGTGATGTACCTTGGCCGTATAGTAGAAAGCGGTCCTGTGCGGGAAGTATTGCATTCTCCTTCGCACCCTTATACAAAAGGATTGCTGAACGCCCTGCCCAAACTTGATGCACTTGATGAACCATTAACTCCAATTCCGGGGGACATTCCCAGTCCTCTAGAACGTCCACCCGGTTGCGTTTTTCATACTCGTTGTCCGGAAGTTTTGGCTGACCGCTGCAACTCTTCCGTACCCCAGCATACAAACGTTGGGCAAGATCATTTCACTTCATGTTTTGTTGTGGACTCTACAGGAAAGTCCGCATGACTGAAAAGCCGCTCATCAAAATTAATAAACTGAATGTAGAATTTCCTCTCGGTCGTACTCTCTTTGGGAAAACGCCTATGTTGCGTGCCGTCAATGATGTCTCACTTGAAATCTTGCCTGGACAGTTCTACGGACTCGTTGGAGAATCTGGATCAGGTAAAACAACTTTAGGAAGAGCAATCCTGCGAGCGGTGCCGATCAGTTCAGGAGAGATAACTTTTGATGACGGTGAGGTTAATTACGATGTGGGAAATCTAGGAAAAAAGGAACTAAAAAACTACCGTAAACTGGCACAGCTGATATTTCAGGATCCTTATGCCGCTCTAAGTCCGCGTATGACAGTTCGTGATATAATCGCTGAGCCACTTGAGGTAATGGGATTGACACAAAATCGTGAAGAAACAGACGCAAGAGTGAGAGAAATTGCTACAAAATGTAGACTCAACCTTGAACATTTGAGACGATTCCCTCATGCCTTTTCGGGAGGACAAAGGCAACGTATTTCTATAGCAAGGGCACTTGTATGCAATCCTAAATTTGTTGTTGCAGACGAAAGTGTGGCAGCTTTGGATGTGTCCATACAGGCCGATATCCTTAATTTGCTCAAGTCACTCCAGAAGCAACTTGGATTTACTTTTCTGTTCATCAGTCATGATCTAAGTGTAGTTGCGCATATTTGTGACAACGTTGCAGTGATGTATCTGGGTACTTTGGTTGAAACAGCACCAACAAAGAAATTATTTTCTAACCCGAGTCATCCATATACAAAGGCGCTCTTATCTTCAATTCCATCGCTAGATCCCGATGAAAGCAAAAAGGCACAAAAACTGGAAGGCGAAATCCCCAGCCCGACCAATCCTCCTCCCGGTTGTAAATTTCATACGCGCTGTCCAGTGGCTGAAGACCGCTGCCGTAAAGAAGTTCCCCAATGGCGTGAATTGAGCGCAGACCACTATGCTGCTTGCCACTTAGTTTAGTAAAATAATCCAGTTATTCTAATACTTTATAAAAGCCGAAATTGAAACCGGATTTTTTACAGAAAATTTGGAATTGTAGTTATTAGCTCCTTATTTTGACTTAATGTTGAAAATTCCCTCCACAATAAGATAAAATTATAAATTATAATCAAATAAATCAGCATGATAGATGGCTACAGGTATTTATTTTAAAAACATTTGACAAGATGTATTCCATGTGATAGATTGTGCGGACTATTGTTCATGAGACTGAGAGTCTCATATAATTAGTCCACTAATTGAGAGGGCTTTATCATACAAATTTTCAACAAGGAGGAAGTGTATGTTTACTGATAAGATAAAAAGACGAGACCTGATGAAAGTGGCAGGACGTTATGGTCTTAGTTCCACATTGCTAGGAGCAGCTACGTTGGGAGGAGCATTAACCCTCCCGGAATTGGCCACAGCTGCTAATTCAACATATAAAAAGCGTTTTAAAAACAGTCCAAAATTCACCTTGAAATTTGGTGCATCTGGTTTAAATGAGAGAAATCTATTGATTGAAAGAGCAGGTTGTCTGCAGTTTGTCAATGATTTGGAAGAACGAACCGAGGGTGCAATTAGAGTTGAGTTTATAGGAAGCAATCAGTTATGCGGTCAATTGAGTTGTGTAAAGAAAACGATGCAGGGCATCACAGACATATATGCTTCATCCACTCAAAATGCGGCAGGAGGTGCGCCTTATTTGAACGTTTTAGATTATGCTTATATGTTTCCAAGTAGAGCTGCAATTTATTATTTTCTTTATCATCCTGACAGTGAAAAAATTCTACGTGAACCGATGCGTAGGAGACATGGAGTTCAGTTCCTCTTTTCACATGCGGAACTGCGGGGCATCATGCTGGGACTAAAATGGAAAGACAAGCCCACTGTTACCTCAGTAGATCAATTGGCAGGTACAAAGAATCGTGTCACAGGAACTCAGTTAGGTCGTATTGCTATGAATCTGATGAAACTGAATCCGGTACCAGTTGCTTGGGAAGAAACGCTGGATGGCCTCAAACAGGGTCTGATAGACGGTGCAGAAACCTGGATGTCAGCAGTAGCATATGCAAATATGTCTCCTGTTGTTTCGCAGTGCGTTAACTTGAAATTCTTTTGCGGTACAGAGCATACAGCTATGAGTGCGAAAGTCTTTGATAAACTTGGAAGCGTGTTGCAAGACGCAGTTATGGAGTCTGCCTACACTACACAGCTTCATGTACAAGGTGTTCATGAAGCCTCGCTGGTACACACTTGTGGAGCCACAAACCCACAAATGCCTGATACTATCTTTGCTAAGCATGGTACCCGTGTTGCCGACCTTTCTAAAGCTGAACTCAGAAAAGCTGAAGAAATGTGTTCTCCGGAATTCCAACCTCAACATTGGGAAGAATGGCGTGAGCGAATCAATGGATGGGCTGGTGGTATTGACACCTACTCATCCATTTATAATATTGCCCGTGAAATTCCAGTGGACACTCGGGCTGAGAATGTTGAACCAAGACGTTGGTGGAAATCCTCATAAACCAATCATAGAGGCGCTGTTTTTCCAGCGCCTCTACCCTCAATTCTGTTAAAACAAACGATTAAATGTATTTGAGAATCATGTCGATGTTAAAATGGATTGACCAAAATATTGAAAAATTGGTCATCTTTATTTGTTACGCTTCTATGACCGGAATAGTATTTGTGGAAGTGATTAGACGCTTTGTTTTTAGCGTTCAGGCCGCTTGGAGTACAACGATACCAATATATCTATTTTTGTGGATTACATGGGTGGGAGCCAGTTACAACGTAAGAATTCGAACTCATCTAAAATTTGATGAACTCCGTATACGTCTACCGTATATTTGGCAGTTTTCATTACAAATTCTTGATGCGGTTCTCTGGTTTGTTTTCGGTATCATTGTAATCATATATTCAACCGAACAAGTCAATCTTGCCAAAGAGAATTTTATGATTGTTCAGGGGACAGATAATGTTTTACAGTGGTGGTTTTATATAGCTACTCCTCTTGCTTGGTTACTGCTGTTATTTCGTGTTCTGCAAAATCTCAGGGAAGACATTCAGTTGTTTCGGGCAGGAAAACCGCTATTGATTCAGAACAGTATTGATGGAGGTTGAAAATGGATAATAATACCTGGGTCTGGATAATTTCAATTGGAGTGAGCATTTTGTTTTTCTTAGGCATCCCAATTTTCCTCATTATTGGGCTTTGGGTTGTTGGAATTAGTCTGGTAATTGATTTCACTTTGGCCAATATCGGAGTAACACTTTATGAAGGCTTAAATTTTTATGGATTACTGGCCCTACCTTTGTTCATTTTAACAGGAGATTTAATCAAAGCCGCTGGAATTGCACAGCGACTTTCCGATTTCGCATACAGCGTATTAGGTTGGTTAAGGGGGGGGCTTGCGATGTCTGCATTGGGGGCGTGTGGGATGTTTGCTGCGATTTCTGGTTCTAACTCCGCTACTACAGCAACTATCGGTTCCATCATGCATCCTGAAATGACCAAGGGGGGATATGATAAACACTTCGCGGCTGCGACGATTGCTGCAGGAGGAACCGTAGGGATAATCATACCACCAAGTATCATATTTATTGTTTACGGTTTCCTGATGAATCTGTCGATCAGCGACCTTTTTGTGGGAGGCTTACTTCCAGGGGTATTGATGGTAATAGCAATGCAGATAGCATGTTACGTAGTTTGTAAAAAAAACGGCTGGGGAGAATTAATTTCCTTCAGCCCTAAAAACAGCCTTATCAAGGGAGGACAGGCTTATCTGGGTTTTATGGCGATTTTCATCGTTATTTTCGGAATTTATGGAGGAATCTTTTCTCCGACTGAAGCTGCCGGAGTGACAGCTGGGTTTTGTTTGTTATCCGGGATATTCATTACAAAAGGAATAAAAATTAAAAACATTCCGAAAATTATTTTGCGTTCAGGCCAAATCACAGGCTTATTGGCGCCCTTAATTGCTGTCTCAATAGTCATGCAGCAAATTTTGTCTTTGTTAGGTGCAAGACAATATGTAACGGAAATTATAAGCTCTTTAGGAGGTTATTACCCAATTTTGTTTGCCTGCATGTTATTGGTTTTCATTACAGGTACTTTTTTAGAAACTCTTCCGGATACAATAATATTAGCACCTATTTTGGCACCAATTGCTGCAAGTATAGGAATAGATCCAATACATTTTGCTGTTGTCTTTCTTGTTGGTGATGCTATTGGTTTCATAACTCCTCCTTACGGGCTCAACCTTTATGTTGCAAGCGGTATAACGGGAATTCCTTATTTCCGAATAGTCAAACACACTTGGCCATATTTTATCGCACTTATGATTGCATGGTTTATCATAGCACTTTGGCCGCCATTAACCACCATGTTGCTGGTACATGAGGGTGCCGGAGTTTTTCAAAATTAATAAATTGTGTTTTTAATATAAAGGTTTGAGCCTGTTGGTTTTGATTAAAAAATTTCTACCTTTCAATCAATATTTTTTCTTACAATAGCTTTTATAACTCATAATTTAAGATAAGAAAGATTTATGTATGAAAAATTAGGTTGCTATATTAACGGAGCTTGGAGGACAGAGACCGGAAAAGGTGAAAATGTAATAAATCCGGCTGATGAAAGTGTATTGGCATTCCTGCCTCATGCAACTATAAAAGATCTTGAAGATGCTCTTGAATCTGCAAAAAATGGTTTTAACATCTGGAAGAATACATCCGTTCAGAAACGTGCAGAAACTCTCCAAAAAACTGCAGATTTGATTGAAAAACGAAGTGAACAGATTTCTAGAATCATAACCCTGGAACAGGGAAAACCACTAAAGGAATCTCAGGGCGAATTACAGCGTACAGTTGAAACCTTTAGATGGAATGCTGAATATGCCATGAAGAATATCCAACAGCGCTCTATTCTTCGTCAAACTGGTTTAAGGCAAAGCGTAAGGGTTGAACCTGTGGGAGTTTCTGTGGGTTTGACTCCTTGGAATTTTCCGGCATTCCTTGTAGCAAGGAAACTAGCGCCAGCATTAGCGGCAGGTTGTTCAATGATCCTCAAAGCTTCAGAAGAAACTCCAGGGGCTGCAGTTTCGCTGGTGCAGGCGCTTTCAGATGCAGGCCTTCCTGATGGGGTAGTTAATCTAGTTTTTGGTGTTCCGTCAGAAGTTTCAGAAAAATTGTTTGCTTCAGAAATAGTTCGCAAAATAAGTTTTACAGGCTCTGTTCCTGTCGGAAAGCAACTCGCAGGGCTTGCTGCTTCCGGACTGAAAAGATGCACTTTTGAGCTTGGAGGACATTCTCCATCAATCGTTTGTGAGGATGCCGATCTTGAATCAGCGCTTTCAACACTTACTGCTTTCAAGTTTAGAAATTCTGGCCAGGTTTGTATTGCACCGAGCCGTTTCTTTGTTCACCGCAGTCACTATAGCGCTTTCGTTGACGGCTTCGTAAAAGCAGCTAAATCTCAGTGTCTTGGTAATGGTCTAGAAGATGACACAACTATGGGACCAATGTCAAATATTCGTAGGATAGAATCAATGGAAAAACTTGTTCAGGATGCCGAAACAAAAGGTGCAAAGATACTGACAGGCGGGAAACGCAGGGGAGAAGTTGGATATTTCTGGGAACCTACAATTTTAGTCGATGTTCCGGAAGAAAGTGAAATAATGCAAGCGGAACCATTTGGCCCTTTGGTACCGATTATACCTTTTGATTCTATGGAAGAAGTGATATCAAAGGCTAACTCTCTATCCTACGGCTTGGCTGCGTATGTTTTCACAAAGTCTGAGAATACTAAAGAAACTTTTATTGAATCTCTTGAGTCAGGAGGGATCGCCATTAACTCAGCTGCACCTGTGCCAAGTGATTTGCCATATGGTGGCTTCAAAGACAGTGGTTATGGATATGAAGGCGGGATTGAAGGAGTTGAAGCTTATCTTCACAAGAAATTGGTTAGTCTGGCCTAAAAATGTGATGAAGTAAATTTTATTCATTTTCATCAAGCATGAAATATTTATTCACCATTGCATGAGTGCATAGACAGTAAGAATGAATTTCAATACAATACAAAGCAGAATCGGTACAACCAAAATATCTCGCACGGATTCAGTGGTTGCGGGCGATTCAGTCAATTTTACAATCACTTACACTGCAGGATATTTTGGTATTGACGATTCAGGAAGCATAAAAATATGTACACGTTTTGCCACAGATATGGGGCGACCACAGTTTACAGCTCCTGATCAGCCAAATTACGTCAGTATCACTGCCAGCAATGGTGCCACCCTTGAGTATCGTTTTGATCCAAAAGATAATATTCGTCCATGGGATAAAACAATTTATATCAAGATTGTCAAAGGGTTTTTTCGTGAAGGAGACCAACTTCATGTCAACTATGGCGATCCCATCGGTGGTTGTCCAGGAATGCGAATGCAGACATTTTGCGAAGAAACATTTGAATTTAAGGTCCTGGTAGATGCTTTTGCTACATATCAGTATTGTGAAGTTCCTGATTCTCCTGTACTGCAGATAGTTCCCGGACTCGCGACAAAGTGGGTTGCTCAACTGCCCACAATGCGGCGGGTGAACGAAGCGTTTAGTTTTCGGCTGAAGGCTGAAGATCGCTGGGGAAATCCTACGGCCAACACTGATTTAGGATTTAATCTCATTTCTAACTTGCCGGTCGATGGGCTGTTGCAGGAGATAAAATTAAGTCCAAAGAATGAAGGTCTATTTTTTCTGGATGGGCTATCTGTCTCTGGAAAGGGAGACTTATTCATACAATTGAATGATTCATCGGGAAATTTTGTCTGTCGTTCTAATCCGCTGAAAATTGTCGAAGATTCTGAACTGTTACCATACTGGGGGGAACTGCATGGTCAATCTGAAGAAACCATAGGTACAAATTCAATTGATGAATATTTCGCCTTTGCTCGTGATAAGGCAGGATTAGATGTAATTGTCCATCAAGGCAATGATTTTCAGATTACAAATGAATTCTGGGAAAAAATTCAGCTTCTGACTCAAGAGTTCCTTGATGAAGGAAAGATAGTAACTTTCCCAGGATATGAGTGGTCCGGAAATACTGGTCTGGGTGGAGATCGTAATGTGCTCTTTTTTAAAGAGGGTGAATCTATACGTAGGAGTTCGCATGCACTTGTTTCAGATTTATCAGATTTAGATACTGACTGCAACAGTTCGGATGCTTTATTTAAGTCACTAAAAGGTACAGAAACAGTTGTTTTTGCGCATGTAGGTGGACGATATGCGGATATAAAATCACATGAAGGTAATTTGGAACGTTCCATTGAGATCCATTCTGCCTGGGGCACATTTGAATGGTTGCTGCAGGATGCTCTGTCTAAAGGATACCGAGTAGGGATTGTAAGTAATAGTGATGGACACAAAGGGCGTCCAGGAGCAAGTTATCCAGGAGCTTCTATGTTTGGTTCATATGGTGGACTGACATGCATGTTGGCCGGCGAGTTAACCCGGGAGAGTATTTGGGAATCACTATTGAGAAGACATCATTACGGTACAACTGGAAACCGCATGTTCATGGATGTGCGGGTACAATTGAATAAACCCGGACGCAGTTTTTTAGAAGACCCGCAGTTGTGTGAAAGTGAATCAGAGAGTGCGCAGGTTGGAATCATGGGTGACATTATTCAAACCACTCAAAATGAAGCAACACTTCAGCTCGAAATAATAGCATCAGCTCCTATTGAAAAGCTGGAAATACGAAACGGACTTAGTATTCTGGAGACTGTGCGTCCTTATAAAGAATCGGAACTTGGCAAGCGTATCCGTGTGATCTGGGCAGGTGCAGAATACCGTGGAAGAGGTCGGGAAACAGTTTGGGACGGGTGTGCTTCCTTGAGAGGCAACACCTTTGAAACAATTACTTCAATTAATATGTATAACCTCGAGAAAAAAATTACGCAACTTGATCCCAGGCTACTGGAGTGGAAAGCAGTAACGACAGGAGGATTTGGTGGTTTTGATTGTGTTTTGACTGATCATCACGCAGGGACATTAACTATCGAAACCGCCCAGGTTAATTGTACTGTGCCTATCTCTGAAATTGGTTTTCAAGAGTCACGTTTTGATGCCGGAGGCTTGGATCGCCATTTACGTCTTGTACGTTTGCCAGATATAAATCCGCATCATAAACTGAGTTTGGAACGTAAGATCGTACTGAATTCAAGTGGTGATAACCCCTTGTATGTTTGTGTTTCTCAGGAAGATGGTCATCAGGCCTGGTCAAGCCCTATTTATTTGTTTAATTAGATGACTTGAAAAGATAAATGCCGCAAAATATGGCAAAGTAACACTTAAATAATAGGAGAAAAAATGTCTACAGTAGCATTTATTGGTCTTGGCCTAATGGGTGAACCCATGGCTCGTAATTTATTAAAAGGTGGTCATGTTGTTAGGGCATTTGATGTTCGTAAAGATGCTATGAACGTCTTAAAGAGCGAGGGTGCTTCATCAGCAGATTCACCGGCTGATGCTGCCACTGGTGCTGAGTATATATTTACAATGTTGCCAAGTGGCAAAGAAGTCAATCAGGCCGTATTTGGTAAAAATGGTTTTGCACAATCGATGAATGAAGACGCCTTGTTTATTGATACAAGCACAATTTTACCTGCAGACACTGATGAAATTTCAGCTAAACTTGCTGCTAATGGTCGTAAAATGTTGGATGCACCAGTAGGTAGATTAGCACAAAATGCAATAGACGGGACACTGTTGTTCATGGTAGGGGGTTCAGAAGCAGATCTTGAAAATGTGCGTCCACTGCTAAATCTTCTGGGAGACGAAATTGTCCATTGTGGAGCTGTTGGTATGGGATCGCGTATGAAAATAGTTAATAATTACCAGTCAACGTCACTCAATATTTTAACTGCTGAGACACTAACATTGGCCGAAGCAAGTGGATTGGATGTCGAGTTGGCAGTCAAGGTAATGAGTGAAACGACGGCAGGACGTGGTCACATGAGTGCAACGTATCCAAAACAGGTTCTTTCTGGAAATATCGAACCAGGTTTTATGATAGATCTGGCTCACAAAGATTTGGGATTAGCATTGGAAACTACTGCTACCCTTCGTACACCAGCTTTCCTTGGTGCTGCCGCTCGTCAAGCATATTCTATTGCCCAGTCAAAGGGGCAGGGTAGGAAAGATTGGACTTCTGTTTACCTGACATTAAAAAAACTTGCTGGGTTACCCACATAAAAAATAAATACTATTTTTTTTATAGTAAACTTAAATTAAATGGATGAAATCAATACAATATCAGGTGATTTAGCTAAAATAGAAACTATCATCAGAATTTATTTGGACCTTCTGTACAAGGGAGATGTAGACCTTATTAAATCAGTTTTTCACCAAGAAGCCACAGTCAGTTCAATAAGTGAAGGAAAAATTATTAGTATAAATATGGAAGGTTTTCGAAAAAGAGTTGCCACGCGTGAATCTCCAGAGAGTATTGGTGAAACACGACACGACAAAATTATTTTGATTGATATATCAAGTCCGACAACAGCGATAGCCAAGGTGGAATGCATGATCTTGAAAAACCATTACACAGACTATCTGTCTTTTATTAAAGTCAGTGAAAAATGGGGTATTATTTCTAAGGTGTTTCATATGAGTCATGGCGCCTAGGTATAAAAAATAATAAATTTATAAATATGAGATTAAGACTAAACTTGTACAAAATTGAAATATTTAAACTTAATAGTCACAATTTTAGAGGTTTTTAAATGAAACGAGTGATTGAGCATTTGCCATTTTCTAAGTTACCAAAAATATCGCGCGGTAGAGGTATAATTAATCATTTAATTGCAAGTAAAAAGATAAGAGCACGTAAAATACATTCTGGGATTACATTCTTGCCACCTAATACATCAGTACCAGATCATTCTCACAATACAGAAGAACAAGTTACAATTTTAAAAGGTACACTGAAAATTATTTTGAATGGGGATCAGGAGATTATCTGTAAAAGCTATGATTCAACTTTTATTTCATCCAATGTCCGACATGAATTAATAAATGAATCTGAAGAGGAGGTTCATGCTATTATCATTTATGGCTCAGCAGATGTAACTAGAACTTTTACGGAGACTAGAGAAACTGTAGAGATTGGTTCCAGTAAAGATAATTTTACTAACAAGAAATAAGTATAATACTGATTGAAAATAAAAAAGAGTTTACTATAATTTATTTTTCGGAATTGAAAAAAAGAAATGGTATTTATAAAAAACTTTATAATGCAAAGGAATTTATGAGTTTTTCTGCTTACTTTTCAAATAAACCTGGGGGTGATAGTATATTTTCGGTCGAAGCCCCAAAAATTAAATTTGGTAGGGGCTCGCTGGGAGAAGTGGGAGATGATGCGAAGGCTCTTGGTATGAGTAGGGTTGCCGTATACACGGACCCTCGGGTAGCTCAACAAGAACCGATTGCCAAGGTGGTTGAATCTCTCAAATCCAATCGGTTGGAAGTCGAGGTATACGATCAGGTTGCTGTAGAGCCTACTGACATTTCGTTTAAGCAGGGCTCACTGTTTGCCAGTGAGGGTAAATTTGATGGCTTTGTTTCTGTCGGTGGTGGATCTGTGATGGATACGTGTAAAGCTTCAAATCTATATTCTTGTTACCCTACAGATTTTCTTGATTATGTAAACGCACCTATCGGCAGGGCAGTTCCTGTCCCTGGCAAACTCAAGCCACACATTGCCTGTCCTACTACTTTCGGGACAGCAAGTGAATGTACCGGTATAGCCATTTTTGACCTCTTAGAAATGGAAGCAAAAACAGGAATTGTCAGTCCGATGATTCGTGCGAATCTTGGTGTCCTTGACCCTAGTGTGCTGTCCTCACTTCCTCCTCTTGTCAGGGCTGCAAATGGTTTTGATGTATTCAGTCACGCTTGTGAATCCATTACTGCACGTCCATATACGCATCGTCCTGCTCCAGAATCTTCTCAGAAACGTCCACTCAGTCAGGGGGCAAATCCATACAGTGATCTTGCCTGTCTGGAGGCAATCAACCTTATCGGGACTCACATTGTACAGGCAGTAAATGATCCGTTGGAAGAAAGTTATGACGCACTGATGTTTGCTGGTATGCTTGCTGGGATCGGTTTTGGGAATGCAGGTTGTCATCTGCCTCACGGCATGTCTTATGCGGTTGCTGGACTTGTTAAAGATTATTCTCCTGAAGGTTGGCCTACTGATCATAATATGGTACCTCACGGAATTTCTGTCATAGTTAACTCGCCAGCTGTTTTTCGTAAAACCGGACCTGCTTGTGCAGAGAGGCACTGGAAAGCTGCCGCTGCCATGGGAGCGGACCTAACGGATACGAAAGTGGAAGATGGCGGAGATATCCTTGCGGAGCAAATTCTTGGAATGATGCGTGAAACTGGTATTCCTAACGGTCTCTCCGGTGTGGGTTACTCAATAGATGACCTGGACGCGCTTACTGACCGCTCATATGCCCAGAAACGTCTTATTGATAATGGGCCCATGCCTATTTCACGTGAGGGCTTAAAGGAACTTTTCAGTGATGCAATGACCTATTGGTAGCAGTTGAGTTCTAATCGCCAATTTTATCCTAGTTATTTTAGTTAAACTGTATTCCTCTGCTGTCTAAAGTAAAATTAAAAACTTTAAAAGCAAAGAGAAAATAATTAATATAAAAATTCATAAAATACTTATCGCATTATGGCTATTGAATACCTGAAAAAAGCAACCAAGAAACCCACAACTGGAGAAGATCAGACTAGGGACACAGTCTCTAGGATTTTGAAGGAAATAGAAGAAAAAGGAGAACAAAAAGCCTGTGATTATGGTATCCAATTTGATGGTTGGGATGGAGAAATCAAAGTTTCTAGAGAAGCGATTGAGGAGTCTGCAAATAAGGTCCCTCAGCAACTTAAGGATGATCTAAAATTTGCCTATGATCGTATTTTTGGGTTCGCACGCAAACAAATGGATAGTATTCAAGAGTTCAATGTCGAACTCAGCCCGGGATTATGGGCTGGTCAAAAATTGATCCCAATGAATACAGCAGGATGTTACGTCCCGGGCGGACGCTATGCTCATGTAGCTTCGGCAATCATGTCTATTGCTACTGCAAAGGCTGCAGGTGTTGAAAATGTAGTTGCCTGTTCTGCACCGAAGAAAGAACATGGCGGGATTCACCCGGCGATTCTCTATACGATGGATTTATGCGGTGCTGACTACATTCTTGCCATGGGCGGAGTGCAGGGAATTGCGGCAATGGCATTCGGACTATTTACCGATTGCAAAGCTGACATTCTCGTTGGCCCTGGCAATAAGTTTGTCGCTGAAGCCAAACGTATGCTATACGGTAGTGTTGGTATTGATCTTTTTGCAGGACCGACCGAGATTCTCATCATTGCTGATGAAACGGCGGATCCAGAAGTTGTTGCTACCGATCTTGTAGGACAGGCTGAACATGGGCTTGACTCACCGGCATGGCTTATCACTACTAACCGGGAATTCGCAATAAAGGTGATGGAACGTATGCAGCCTCTTATTGAAGACTTGCCTGAAGTCCAACGTGAGGCTGCAAATAATGCATGGTCAGACTATGGTGAAGTGGTAATGTGTGATACGGATGAAGAGGCAGCAACAGTGAGTGATCAGTATGCCCCAGAGCACCTTGAAATTCAGACAAAAAATCTGAATTGGTTCTCAGAACGATTAAAAAATTACGGGTCCTTGTTCGTTGGGGAGGAAACAACAGTCGCCTTTGGGGATAAGTGTTCTGGCACGAATCATATTCTACCTACAAAGGCAGCAGGACGCTATACTGGAGGACTTTCTGTACACAAATTCATTAAGATTGTGACAACTCAAAGTGCTACAAAGGAAGCTAATCGAGATGTTGCTGCTATCACAGCCCGAATTTCAAGGTTGGAGGGTATGGAAGCCCATGCACGCACAGGCGATATTCGATTGGCAAAATATTTCCCGGGTGAATCCTTTGACCTTCAAGGAAATGGATAATCGTGAGCAAAGCCTGAAAAAACTGTTCGATGTTACGGATAAAGTTGCTTGTGTCACCGGTGCGAGTAGCGGTCTAGGTCGTCATGCTGCCAATGTTCTAGCCCAGTCCGGCGCATCGGTTGTTGGAATTGCTAGGCGCCAAGATGCTCTCCAGGACTGGCAGCGTGAAAATATCGGTAAGGTTGCTTTTGAGGCTCATGACCTAGGTGATGAGACTCAGCTTGAGAAGCTTGCAAATAAAGTGGCAGAGCATTATGGCCCCCCCGATATTCTCGTCCATGCAGCAGGTTTAAACAATCGAGTGCATGCAGACAATATAAATCAATCAGAGTGGCAGCAAACACTTTGGTTGAATCTTTCTGTCCCTTTCTTCCTAAGCCAGCATTTTATTCCTTACATGAAAGCAAAAAATTGGGGGCGTATTGTGAATTTCGCATCGCTTCAGACCTTTCGTGCTTTTCCAAATGGAATTTCATATGGTGCTTCAAAAGGAGGGATTGGACAAATGACCCGCGCCATGGCAGAAGCTTGGTCAAGTTCCGGCATTAACATTAATGCGATCGGTCCAGGATTTTTCCCTACAGAGCTGACTGAGCAAGTTTTCAATGATCCAGAACGTGCAGAACGTAACGCGAAGCTGACCTGCATTGGTCGTAACGGAAGGTATGAGGATTTGAATGGACCATTACTGTTTTTATGCTCAGAAGCATCTGTGTATGTTACTGGTCAGATTATAATGCTTGATGGAGGATTTACTGCGAAATGAAAGCCCTTGTCTACACAGCCCCAAAACAGGTGGAATACCGGGACTTTGATGATCCAAGTCCAACCAATGGAGAGTTGTTAGTTAAAATTTCCAACGTTGGAATTTGTGGTTCTGACATGCATGCCTATTTGGGTCATGATGATAGACGACCAGCTCCTTTGATTCTGGGGCATGAAGCATCTGGAGTTATTGAAGAAGGAGAGAAAAAAGGAGAACGTGTTGTCATCAATCCCTTGGTAACCTGTGGGGAGTGCCCTCATTGTTTGGATGGCCGTTCCAATTTATGCCCCAAACGGCAGATCATATCGATGCCACCCCGCCAAGGAGCATTTGCTGAATATATTGCGATGCCTCCCACTAATTTGATTTCAATCCCAGACGGCCTGAGCACGACTAAGGCAGCATTAGCAGAACCGTTAGCGACTGCTTGGCATGCTGTATTAACAGCAAGTCAGCATTTTCACCGTCCTTTGGCAGAAGCGAAAGGGCTTGTTATAGGCGCCGGAGCTGTTGGGCTTGGCTCGGCATTAGCCTTGAAAGCGTTTGGATGCAGAGAGGTTTCAATAGCAGAAACAAACAAATTACGCTGTGAGACTGCTAAAAAGGCAGGAATTGGATTCGTATTCGAGCCAACTCAGGAAAATGACATCAACGATGGAATCATGGATGTCGTAATTGATGCGGTTGGCAGCAAAGAGAGTCGCAAGGCTGCCGTCAAGTATGCAAAGCCCGGGTCCGTAATCGTTCACGTTGGTTTACTGGATGGGGTTGACGGATTCGATGCACGAAGGATAACTCTTCAGGAGATTGTTTTTGTTGGGGTTTACACCTACACGATGATGGATTTTCGACAAACCGTATCAGCCATGGCGGAGGGTAAACTTGGCACTTTAGATTGGTTTGAAGAATGCCCTCTTAAGGAGGGTTCTAAAGCTTTTTCCGACCTCTATAAAGGCAGTACTCCTGCAGCAAAAATTGTTTTAAAGCCTTTTTAAAAATTCCATAATTGAAAAATTTTGAATGAAGTAAAAATTCTTCTAGAGGGGATGTATTTCAGGCATTTTAAAAGTCAGTCAAACTGTAAGTTTGGGGACATTTATTTGAAGGCATAAAAACCGTCAAAGAATAGCAAACGATTTTTATGCTTCAAGCAGTATTATAATGGTGCCTAGGGCCGGACTCGAACCGGCACGGTGTTACCACCGAGGGATTTTAAGTCCCTTGCGTCTACCAGTTCCGCCACCCAGGCAGGGAAAAAAAGGAACTGGAGGCGACGAGCGGATTTGAACCGCTGTACAAGGTTTTGCAGACCTCTGCCTAACCACTCGGCCACGTCGCCTCTAACCATCTAAAATAACCGGAAATAGGATGCAAACACAAGTTCAAAACGTCTCAATTGAAATTGCAATTGAGAGGGCAAAACTATACGGAATGCTTAAATATTTGCCCGACGGTCGACTGACTCATGCTCCATTTTCACTTAGTCCATATTCAATTTCAGCAGCAGACCTGCAAGAAATGACGGAATTAACGTCATATTTTAGCGAGTTGATGATTCATGTTTCTCAGGATTGGGCATTTCTCGATCAGTATCTTAGTCCAATTTCTAAAACTGATCCTTTTTTGAAAATGTTACTTGACCAAAGAGCGCGGGAAGTTACACAGAGCAAACAACTACTTGTACAGCGTAATGATTTCTTTTTGATCAGGGATGAACTTGGCAATTGCGGGCAGGACTCTTCATCATCTGACCGAGATACGTCCGCTTCTGCACTGCGTCAGGTAGAACTTAATACGGTCTCAGCAAGTTTCCCGTTTTTAATAACTCAACTTACTCGTTTGCACCAGAATTTATTTGAGCAAAATATGATGGAGCAGATTGTTCCAAATAATCCGCTGGGACCTGTAGTCGATGCTTTCGCAAAAGCAATTCAGCATTACGGATCAACTGACGCAATAATGCTACTGGTTTCTCAGCCTGCAGAGAGTAACCGTTTTGATCAACTTGGACTGGAACAGCTTTTGTGGGATAAGTATAAAATTCAGACTGTTCGGAAAACATTAACTGAAATATATGAGATCGGAAGTTTACGTGAAGGGCATCTTATTTTGGCAGGAAAATTAGTAGCTCTTACTTATTATCGTGCCGGTTATACACCGGATGATTTTCGCAACAGTGAAGCATTAAAAGGCCGTCAACTCATAGAAGCGTCATCGACAATTCAGGTTCCGGATTTGCCAATGCAACTTGCCGGGATGAAAAAAATTCAACAGGTACTGACACGTCCGGAAATCCTTTCTGCTTTTGTGTCAAAGGAAATTTCGCAACGTTTCTTAAAAACTTTTGCCGCCATGCATTCCCTGGATGAAATTATCGAGACTCCTGACGGAGAGTTAAGAGCTTCGGCATGGGCTGCTAAGAATCCGGATAAATATGTGCTGAAACCTCAACGTGAAGGCGGTGGCAATAATTATTTTGGCAGGGATATTCCAATAAAATTAGCGGACATGCAGCCGGAAGAACAAGATGCTTATGTCTTAATGGAGAAAATCGAGGCGGAAACTCATCCGGCAATCCTTGTGGTTAACGGTAATGCCGAAACACTGACTTCTGTGAGTGAGATCGGACGCTACGGGATTTGTTTTGCGGATAATGGTGTAGTGGAGAGCAACGAGGATGTGGGATACCTCGTACGTACAAAAGCGGAAAATGTGAATGAGGGTGGAGTCTGTGCCGGATTTGCCTGTTTGAATTCCTTGACAAAGGCTTAAAAACGAGAGCTGGAAAGTTTTAAAACTTAAACCAGCTATCAGTTGCTTTTTTAGGAAGACAATTCAATTGTGGCGAGCAGGTCGATTTCATCGAGTACTTTTCCTGTTCCTGTCGCAACACTGGTGAGTGGATCATCTGCATGAAAAATTGGTAAACCGACCTCAGCTCTCAGCAAATCATCGATTCCGGAAAGTAAGGATCCACCACCGGCTAAAACAATTCCACGGTCAACAATGTCCGCCGCCAGTTCGGGAGGTGTTGATTCCAGAGCATTCCGGATAGTTTTTACAATTTGTGCACAAACGTCACTCAGAGCTTCCAGCACTTCTTCTTCACCGAGAACCAGCGTTTTTGGAATACCGGTTACCAGGTCACGTCCACGTACTTCATAGGATTTAGGTTCTTCTTTAATAAAGGCAGTACCGATGTTGATTTTAATATCCTCCGCGGTACGTTCTCCAATCAGTAAGTTATATTTTTGCTTGATGAATTCGGCAATGCTTTCGTCCATTTTGTCACCGCCGACCCGTGCGGAATCACTGTATACTATGCCTGCAAGAGAAATAACAGCAACTTCTGTAGTACCTCCGCCAATATCGACAATCATACTTCCGCTGGCTTCTGTCACCGGTAAACCTGCACCCAGTGCTGCGGCCATTGGTTCCTCAATTAAAAAAACTTCGCGTGCTCCGGCAGATTCAGCTGCTTCTTTGACTGCTCGTCGTTCAACTTGAGTAATTCCGGACGGAACGGCCACTACAATACGCGGTTTAAAACGGAAAAAAGAAAATTTGTTTTGTGTCGCACGGATGAAGTAACGCAGCATTTCCTGAGTTATATCAAAATCTGAAATAACACCGTCCTTCATTGGGCGGATTGCCGTGATTGATCCTGGTGTACGGCCCAGCATTTGTTTGGCTTCCTCACCAACGGCCAGTACCTGTATTCTTCCACGGTTGTCTTTTTGCACAGCCACAACGGATGGTTCACGAATCACTATCCCGCGTTGCTTCGTGTAAACTAGAGTATTCGCCGTCCCTAAATCAATGGCTAGGTCCTGGGTGAAAATACTGGCAATTTTATTAATCATTGAGTTTTCCTGATTTTATCATCTCACTGAGTCTAGGCAATGTCCTGTCATTACCGTTACTAAGGTATTTATTGAAGCACTGATGGGTAGGAATCTGTGTAAGTTTAGCCTGTAAACACAGTTTATTTTGATTTTGTGCGTCCCGGTAGGGTTATACAGAAGTAATGCCAAAATTAAAATATTATACGTTTATTTTTTTAAAATTCGGAACTTTCTGACTAACACTCCTAAGATCTTTTTTTGCAACGCAGCAAAATTATCTGAGTTTAATTTTAAACATTAGTCTGCCGTTTAAGATTGCACAGGCAAAGTGCAGCAGAAACAGACAAAAAATTATTTCAAAATACAGACTAATAATTCTAAACAAGGAATGAGCAGAAAACAAGAAGAAAAAACTGTTTGCTGCTTTAATAAGTGTATTTCCGCATCATCAGAAAAGTTATACTACAGAGGAAGGAAATATCAGCCAACTCTCTTTTCTGGCAAACCACCCGGAGACATCTTCACTGCGCAGAATTTGACTTCCGGAATTTTCCCAAAAGGATCGAGCGCTGATGAAGTAATCAAATTGGCAGCGGATTCGTTATAACCGAATGCCATAAAAATATTTCCCGGTTGTACCCCAAGATCCTGACGAGCATAAGTTGCTATTTTTCCGCGTCTTGATTCAAGAGTTACTGCATCACCGGCTTCTACCCCCAGCTTTTTCAGATCATCCGGATGAACATGAACTACCGGGAATGGTTCAATCGAATTCAGGACAGTCGCACGGCGTGTCATGCTACCCGTGTGCCAGTGTTCGAGTTGACGTGAGGTGATAAAGATAAGGGGAAAATCTTTATCCGGCATTTCATCAGCATGCGTATATTTTGCAGGAACAAAACGAGCTTTTTTATTTTCTGTTGGAAAACCATTCTGAAAAATAATCGGTTCACCGGGATCACCTTCTTTTGTACAGGGATATGTTACGGAATGTTCTTTTTGTAAACGCTCCCAGGTGATTCCTGACATGCTTGGTGTGGCTTTTCGCACTTCAGAAAAAATCTTTTCAGGACTTTCATAATTCCATTCCAGGCCGAGACGTCGGCCAATTTCCTGAATAATCCACCAGTCCTGACGTGCGTCTCCCGGAGGGTTTATGGCCTGCCGTCCGAGTTGTACCTGACGGTTGGAATTGGTAAAAGTTCCGGTTTTTTCCGGAAATGCAGACGCAGGTAAAATCACATCCGCAAAACCCGCGGTTTCAGTGAGAAAAATATCCTGTACTACTAAATGATCCAGCATTGCTAAAGCACTACGGGCATGATTTAGGTTTGGATCCGACATCGCGGGATTTTCACCCTGAACGTACATCCCTTTGACTCCGCCTGAATGCACGGCATCAATGATTTCCACCACCGTTAATCCTTTTTTGGGATTAAGGGAAGTACCCCAAAATTTCTCAAACCAATTTTTTATTTCCGGATCAATGACTGACTTATAATCCGGAAAGAACATTGGAATCAGTCCCATATCGGAAGTACCCTGTACATTATTTTGTCCACGCAGAGGATGCAATCCGGTGCCGGGACGTCCTATCTGACCTGTCATCAGCGACAAAGCGATCAAACAGCGTGAATTGTCTGTACCGTGAATATGCTGAGAAATGCCCATGCCCCACAAGATGATGGAGGATTCCGCGGTTGCAAAAGTGCGGGCTACTTCACGCAGGGTTTCTGCGGGAATTCCGCAAATCGGTGCAACAATCTCAGGACTGTATTCTGCGACATTGGCTTTTAATTTATCAAAATCGGTTGTGTGTTCTGTGATGTATTTTTCATCGCATAAGCCTTCCTCTACGATAACGTGCATCAGTGAATTGAGCATCGCCACATCTGTGTCAGGTCTAAACTGGAGGCTGTAGGTTGCATGACGTGCCAATTCTGTCCTGCGCGGATCCATCAAAATCATCTTTTTACCGTCCTTAACCGCGTTTTTCATAAAGGTAGCAGCTACAGGATGGTTAGCGATTGGATTTGCTCCAATCAGCAAAATGACTTCCGCGTCAGTCACATCCGTGAAGGGATTTGAAACAGCTCCGGAACCAATACCTTCCAATAAAGCACTAACCGAAGAGGCATGACAAAGTCGCGTGCAGTGATCAATATTATTAGTTCCAAATCCGGTACGCACCAGCTTCTGCAAAAGATATGCTTCTTCGTTACTACCCTTGGCACAACCGAACGCAGCCAGTGCATCCGGAGCGTTATTATCACGGATATTGTTAAAACCTGAGGCGGCAAAATCAAGTGCCTCTTCCCAGCTAGCTTCCCGGAAAACTTTATGCCAATCTTTAGGCTGTAGCAGTTCGGTGGTTTTTGGCACGTCTTTTAGACGTATAAGAGGTTTTACGAGACGATCCGGATGATGTACATAATCAAAACCGTAACGTCCTTTTACACATAATCTTTCCTCGTTCGCAGGACCTTTGCGTCCTTCAACTCTTAAAAGTTTTTTGTCTTTTACATGATACGTCAGCTGACACCCCACACCGCAGTATGGACAAACCGATTCTACCTTTTTGTCGACTTCCTCTAAACCTACATTATTTGCCGGCATCAACGCACCAGTCGGACAGGCCTGCACACATTCTCCGCAGGCGACGCAGGTACTGTCACCCATTGGATCACCGAGGTCAAAAACAATTTCCGCGTGAGATCCACGAAAGGCCATGCCGATCACATCATTAACCTGAACTTCTCTGCAGGCCCTGACACAACGTGTACACTGGATACAGGCGTCCAGATGAACCGACATCGCCGGATGTGAATTATCCAATTGCGGTTGTTTCCGTCTGGAAAAACGGGGTTCGCTTAAACCCATTTTTTCCACCCATTGATCAAGTTCAGAATTTGGTGTATAGGGCGATTTTGCGGATTCCGGCATGTCCGCCAGCAGTAGTTCAAGCACCATTTTCTGTGAATGGAGGGCTCGTTGACTGTTGCTGTTGACTTTCATTCCCTGTTGAGGGTGGCGGCAACAGGATGGAGCGAGGACGCGTTCACCTTCAATTTCCACCACACAGGAGCGGCAGTTACCATCCGTGCGATAGCCTTCTTTATAACAAAGCCGTGGAATATCTGAGATACCTGCCCGGTCAGCCGCCTGTAAAATTGTTTCTCCGGCAAGTGCGTCCAGTGTTTTTCCGTTCAGTTCAAATGAAATTGTCTCCATCTCACACCTCCTTTGGAAAATATTTCATCACACAGCGCAACGGATTCGGTGCGGCCTGCCCCAAACCGCAAATCGAAGCGTCTTCCATAGTCTGCGAGAGTTCTTTTAAAAGAGACTGATTCCAGTTTTTTTGTTCCATCAACGGAATGGCTTTAATAGTTCCAACTCTGCATGGAGTGCATTGTCCGCATGATTCATGCGCAAAGAAGCGTATCGCGTTCAGCGCCAGTTCACGTGCATTATCATGTTCAGAAAAAACGATAACCGCGGCTGAGCCGATAAAACAGCCGTGTTCCTGCAGCGTGTCAAAATCCAGCGGTAAATCACCGAGAGACGCAGGCAGCATTCCTCCTGAGGCGCCCCCTGGGAAATATCCGTAAAAGCTGTGTCCGGGAAGCATGCCGCCACAATATTCGTCAATTAATTCACGCATCGAAATTCCGGCAGGCGCTAAGTGCACTCCAGGATTGTTTACACGTCCGCTGATCGAAAATGCCCGCAATCCCTTACGACCTCTTCTTCCGTGGGATGAAAATGATTCCGCTCCTTTTTCTATAATATCACGTACCCAATGCAGAGTTTCCATATTGTGTTCCAGTGTCGGACGTCCGAACAATCCGACTTCCGCGACGTAAGGCGGGCGCAAACGTGGAATCCCGCGCTTGCCTTCAATCGACTCAATCATTGCCGATTCTTCACCACAGATATACGCTCCGGCTCCACGGCGTAAATGGATTTGAGGCAGTCTTTCTGGAAAAGCGGATTGCAGTTCCGCAATTTCACGGAGCAGTATTTCACGCGCAGCGGCATATTCGTCACGCAGATAAATGTATATTTCTTCAATACCAACCGCCCAGGCCGCAATCAACGAACCCTCAAGAAAACGATGCGGATCACTTTCGAGATAGTAGCGGTCTTTGAAAGTTCCAGGTTCGCCTTCATCGATGTTAACCGCCATTAAACGAGGTTCCGGAAATTTACTTACAATCTCCCATTTGCTTCCGACAGGAAACCCTGCTCCACCCAAACCACGTAAACCAGAATTTTTCAGTTCCGAGATCACGGATTCAGCATCACGTTTTCCGGTCAAACAATCCTGAAAAAGCTGATAACCTCCGGATTGCTGATATTCCGCAAAATTCACGTATTCCGGAAGTGTTGGCAGAACCGCGTTTTTTTCAACATGTTTTTTCACCAATTCAGGAGTTGCCTGATCCACGGGATTTTTGCCCACAACTGCGACTGGTGCGTGCTGACAACGTCCTACGCAAGGTACAGCTTGAATCCTGATTTGCTCAGTGAGGACGGAACTGTCTGGAAAAAGTTGTTTGAGGGTTTTCGTGAGTTTATTTGCTCCGGACATTTCGCAGGAAAGAGATTCACAAATCCGAACCGTCAAAGGCGGAGGTGGAATCTGGTCTTCTTTTATCACATCAAAATGGTGATAAAACGTGGCCACCTCATAGACTTCCGTATGCGACAATTTCATTTCAAAGGCCAGCGCCACGACATGTTTTGCTGAGATGAAATGATATTCGTCCTGAATCAAATGCAGAGCTTCAATCAGCAGATCCTTACGGCGCGGCATGTCGGAAAGTAGTTTCTGGACTTCCAGAAGTGCTGAGGAATCCAAAATTCTGCCTTTTTGTTTGCCTAGTTTTTTTTTGTTCATTTAAACTTTATTTAGTTAAAATCCACAAAACACTGTGTGAGGTCTTCAAAAGTTTCGGCCCGACGAATAAGTCGACTTTGTCCTTGATGCACCAGTACTTCCGCTGGGCGCGGTCTGAAATTATATTGCGAGCTCATAGAAAAGCCGTAAGCTCCTGCATCCAGAAAAGCGAGGCGTTCACCGATTGCCGGTGAAGTCATTTTGCGGATGATTTCATCCCCGGAGCGACTCAAAATGTCTCCACTTTCGCAAATATTTCCAACAACGACAACATTTTTTTCAACATCTGAAACTCTGCTTGCATTCAGGATTTTATGATAAGATCCGTACATCGTTGGACGCACCAAATGATTGAAACCTGAATCTACTCCGACAAAGCTGTGTTTTGGAGTGTCCGTAATGTTGGTTACTGTTGCCAGTAAAACTCCTGCAGGACCGATCAATAACCTTCCGGGTTCAATTTTCATCCGTAATTCACGTCCGTAATGGTGAATAAACTTTGTGAATCTTGCGGTCATTTTTTGACTTAAATCGAGCATATTTAATGCCAACTGTTCCGGCTTGTAAGGAATTCCAAAACCGCCTCCAAAATCAACAAACTGTAGATCAGGAAATTTTTCCGCAACATCCAGAATCATTTCCATCGCTTCCAGCATTGGTTCGGCAGAATAAATTCCGGTACCTATATGAGAATGAACACCGTTAAGTGTCAACTTATATTTTTTTGCTAAAGCAAGTGCTGCTTCAATTTGATCATGATATATTCCAAATTTTGAATCCGGACCGCCCGTGATACAATGCGAATGGTGACCTGCGCCGATTCCAGGATTAACACGTACGGAAACAGTTGTCTCGGGATATCGTTGTCCATATTTTTCGAGTAAGGCCAACGAACCGAGGTTTACAGCAACGTTTTGTTCGACACAAAACTCTATTTCCTGCAGACTGTTATTGTTGCCAGTGAAGATGATTCGCTGAGCTTCAAATCCGCATTCAAGTGCTAAACGTACCTCAAACTCAGAAACGGCGTCTATTGATGAGCCTTCTTCCGCAAGGATTTTGAGCAGTGATGGATTGGAATTTGCTTTCATCGAGTAATGGATTTCGAGAAGTCCCTCAGGAAATCCTGCAAACAACTCACGAAACTGCGAACGCAGGACTGACTCTTCATAAACATAGAGCGGTGAACCATATTCCTGCATGATTGTTTCAACAGGAATGTCTGCAAAATAAAGGATGTTGTCAGTGATTTTCATTGAAAGAATAAATAGTCATTAAAATAAAAAATTAAAAATATAGGCAGTTACTCTTTGCATTGTCTGGATCTGCGATTTCAATTTTTGTATACTAAACACTTAAAGCCAAAATTGCGAATCAAAATTGCCTGTATTAACATCATTAAATCCGGAATCTGGTTAAACAATTGACAAAAAAACGAATTAAAAGACTATTACTGTTGTGGCTGGCGACCTTAATCATGGGTGGCATAGTCGGAATGTTGCTTTATGTACAAATGGCAGTCCACCAGGAAAATGTAGTTGCGTCACTTGAAGTAGAATCACCTCAAGTAAAGGAAGAGCTTCCCGCAGATACTGAAATAGTGGAGGAAGAAGTGGTTGAACCTGAACCAGGAGCAGTAGGTACAGCAGATATTTCAGAGGACACAGAATATTCACATCTCGTGGAAACTGAAAGTCCTTTCTGGAATGTTTATCCTATCAGCAGTCCCGGTGTTTCCGCAGAAAACTGGCACACAATTCTTGTTCAAAACCGTTTCAAAATTGACTATACAATCACGCCACTTGCCTCAAGAGACTGGCATCTGGTAAGGAGCAACAAAGCAATAAGAGTTCAGTTTCGATCAGAACTGCTTGCAGAAAAAGATATTCTTGCACGTAAAAAAAGAGGCAAATATTCGATCCAGTTGATCTCGATTGAGCATGCACGCTTTCCATTAGCTGTGTCTTTGCTGAGTCGTCTGTTGAATGACGGTTATTATGCTTATCTTCAACGTACAGATGCAAAATTTGAAGGCAAGTACTGGTATCGTGTGAGAGTTGGATTTTTCAAAAACCTTGAAGACGCGCGTACGATCGGGAAAAAAATATCTGAGAAATATCAGGGTGAGGATTATTTTTCCACAAAATTCTGGCCGGTTCAACCGGGTCCTCAGGAACTGTCACGTCCTGTGATTGACCTCCGGCAACCGCTTAACAAACCCTGGGTTATTCAACTTCCTCTCTACTCCAGTCAAGCTGAGGCCTTGAAAGATATGGCCCAGTTAAATATCGAAACAGATTTTAGTTATATCTCACAAAAGCTGAAATCCGCTTCTTCAGGTAAACTTGAGTTTCGGATCCGGATTGGATTTTATGAAACAAAAAAAGAAGCAGGCAGGATGATATACAGGCTTAAGAAGAAGTTTCCGCAGTTCAAAAGCATGAAGAGTTTTCACTTGCAGGAATAGTATTTCTCAGTGCCGGTAAATTAAGTGACGTTATTCAATACGATTCTGCAGTTTATTCACCAGACAGTCTTTTTTCCCATTCCAGGGAAAGCCGTTGAGCTTCTGCGATCTGGTCACGTGTCATTCGTTTTCTAATTTCGTTTTTCAATGCTTTTGCTTTGTCTCTGCCGCGTGCTGATGCAAGGTTGCTCCATTTGTATGCTAAAACAAAATTCTCCGGTACACCGTCCCCGGAGGCATACATCTCCGCAAGACTCAACTGTGCTTTAGTATCACCCTGTTCCGCCGCTTTTTTGTACCAGTAAACTGCTTGCGTAAAATCTTCTGTAACACCTGTACCATATTTAAACATCACGGCAAGATTTAACTGTGCTTTAGTATCACCCTGTTCCGCCGCTTTTTTGTACCAGTAAACTGCCTTAGTAAAATCCTCATCCGTGCCTTTGCCGTATTCATACATTAATCCAAGGTTCAACTGCGCGCTAGCGTCACCGAGATCCGCGACTTTTTTGTACCAGTAAAATGATTGTGTATAATCCTCTGCGATTCCTTTACCTTTCCGATAAATTATACCGAGATTCAACAGTGCTTTTGTTTCACCCTGTTCTGCGGATTTTTTATACCACGTAATTGCCTGATTGTAATCCTGCTTTATTCCTTTGCCGTTTTCGTACATCCAGCCGAGACGGTTCTGTGCTTCCGACTGTCCCTGCTCCGCGGCTTTATTATACCAGTGCACAGCCTGTGCGTAATCCTGCGAAACACCTTTGCCGTATTCATACATAACCGCTATGTTTAACTGCGCTACTGCGTCACCCTGTTCTGCCACTTTTTTATACCAGTAAAATGCCTGTCTGTAATCTTCAGCGATGCCTTTACCGTTTTTGTAGAAATCACCAAGATTTAACTGCGCTTTTGTGTCGCCTTGCTCTGCAGCTTTTTTATGCCAGTAAATGGCTTCTGTATAATCCTCATCTACACCTTTGCCATTTTCGTAGAGACCTCCGAGACTGGTTTGCGCTTCCGAATGCCCCTGCTCGGCGGCTTTTTTGTACCATTCTGCAGCTTGTCTGTAATCCTCATTTACTCCTTTACCGAATTCGTACATTAAGCCGAGGTTAAACTGTGCAATCGCACTTCCCTGTTCTGCGGCTTTATTGTTCCAATAAAAGACCTGTCCGTAATCCGTAGCTACTCCCTTTCCGTATTTGTAAATCAGGCTCAGATTTAACTGCGCTTTTGTATCCCCCTGGTCCGCAGCTTTTTTGTACCAGGAAATAGCTTCTATATAATCCTGTTCTACGCCTTTCCCGTATTCGTACATCCACCCAAGATTTGTCTGCGCTTCCGCAAAACCCTGTTCTGCAGGTTTATTAAACCAGAAAATTGCCTGAGTGTAATTCTCATCAACTCCTCTGCCGAATTTGTACATGATACCTAGATTTAACTGCGCTTCCGCTAATCCCTGGTCTGCAGCTTTTTTAAACCAGATAAACGCTTCCTGGTGATCTTGAGTGACACCCCTACCTTTTTTGTACATGATGCCGAGATTTAACTGACCCTCTGCCTGTCCCTTGTCTGCTGCTTTTATATACAACGCTGCAGCCTTGATATAATCCTGTGCTACTCCTTTGCCGTTTTCATACAGCCAACCCAGGTTAGTCAGGGCCGCGGAGTGACCTTTATCTGCAGCTTTCTTCAACCAGTAAACCGATTGAGTGTAGTCCGTCCTGACTCCTTTACCGCTTTTATAGATCATTCCCAGATTTAATTGTGCATTTGTATTTCCCTGCAATGCAGATTTTTCAAACCAGAAAATTGCTTGTAAGTAGTCTTTATCAACACCTTTACCGCTTTTGTACATGATACCTAGATTTAACTGTCCTTCCGCTTGTCCTAGGTTAGCTGCTTTTTTATACCAGTCAACAGCTATGGCGTCATCTTGTTCAACACCTATCCCGTTTTCATACATCCATCCGAGATTTGTCTGCGCTGCAGCATTATCCTTTTTAGCAGCTTTAAGGTACCAGATAAAAGCCTGACCGTAATCCTTTTTTACACCTTCAGCGTTTTCATACATCCATCCGAGAGCATACTGCGCACTCGCATTCCCTTTTTCAGCTGATTTTTTGTACCAGTACACCGCCTGTGCATTATCCTCTGTGACACCTTTCCCGAAGTCAAACATATTCCCTATGTTAAACTGTGCCCTCGGGTCACCCTGTGCGGCGAGAGGCCCCCATTCACGGATAGCTGCCGCATAGTCGCCTCTGAGATGGGCTTCAAAACCTTTCTGGAAATCAGCAGCTGTCAGGGTAAATACTGGCAGCAACAGACAAAGCAGGAATGCATTGAGACTGCGCATTAGAGCTAAAAACTTCATAAGCTGAAACAGTGGAGATAAATAATTTGTATAAAAAAAGAATTATTTTTAGTAAATCGGTAACCCAATGTATATCATCATTTTGTGTATTTAGCAAGAATGGTGAGTGCGGATTGTTGATGCTGGTTAAGAATGAGGACTGTGAAAAAAACTGAAACCGATAATATGACGATTTAAGTTGTGACAATTGATTACGGATATTTTGAAAAGCTCCTGAAAGTGCTCTTATCTTCCTATGTGGTACCGGAAGAATATCCGGAATAGCTGCTTCCGTCGAAACCGGATGAGCATGTTCTAGAGACTTTTTGTGGAACTTTTGAGTTTTACCCAGAAACGGAGTTCGGGGCTACCTGGGGGCTACCGGCGGGCTATGGTCTAATTGTGAAATGGAGTTCTCTACCAACATGGGCTATCGGCTACAGTTGAAACGATCTTTCTATTGCGTTCAAGCAGCGCTATTGGCAGAATTTGTAAATTTGTAACTTTCATATTCCAGCAGAGATAAATAAGTCACACTTTCAATCTCAGCCAGTCAAAATACGATGAAGTCCGGAGTATTTTCCAAGGCCGGCGCTGGTTTCACTACCCCATCCTTCA
>ERZ1046367.341-NODE-341-length-34045-cov-6.088320_pt1 | contig 34045 bp, 36 predicted proteins | sample MGYA00383091_ERZ1046367 | MGnify/ENA primary metagenome ERZ1046367 (study PRJEB29581, sample SAMEA5548361) | metagenome | biome: marine; feature: coastal; material: water | depth 50 m | study: Short-term variability in the microbial, nano- and picoplankton... | reverse complement strand
GTCAAGATATGCAAAAACAATATGGTGAGAATGGGTCAATTTATATATTTAAGCCAAAAGTTATAAAACAAAACATGAATAGGCTTGGTGGAAAAATTGGTATATATATAATGAATGAATGGAAGATCCATGAAATAGATACTAAGGAAGATATTGGAATATGCGAATATTTTATGAATAAAAAAGAATTAGTGAAAAATAAATAAATCTTAAAATATAGGAAAAATTATGACTAGAGAAAGAAAAGTTTATATGAATGGAAAGTTTATAAAAGAGTCTGACGCAAAAATATCGATTTTTGATTCAGCTTTAATGTTTGGTGATATGGTTTTTGAGATGACGCGATCATTTAATAAGAAACATTTTAAGCTTAAAGAACATATTGAAAGACTATTTACTGGTTTAAAGATTTTACGCTATGACTTATCAATAACAAAGGAAGAGCTATATGATATATGTATAGAGACCGCAAGACAGAATGAGCCAGCATTTGAAAAAGATGATGAACATAGATTAATGATAGATGTTTCTAGAGGTGTTTTAGGTATTTATGAGGATATTGATGGAATACACAATGGACCGAATATAATTGTCGCAGATTTTCCATTAAAATGGACTGTCAAAGGTATGTCAAAATTATATAAAAGCGGCATCAATAATGTAGTCACATCACAACGAGTAATTCCATCGCACTTAATGGATCCTAAGATAAAGAATAGAAGCCGATTATTTTATTTAATGGCTAATATAGAGGCATCATTATTTAAAGGCGAGAATAACTGGGCATTAATGTTAGACCCTGATGGATTTATTGCAGAAGGTAGCGGTGATAATTTTTTTATCATTAAAGATGGCGTATTAATCTCTCCTGAAGGCAGGAACATGCTAAGAGGTATTACTCGTCAGTATATAATGGAAGAACTGGCCCCAAGGTTAAATATACCAGTAAAAGAAAAGAATATTGAATTATTTGATGCCTATGAAGCAGACGAAGCATTCATCTGCGCAACTCCCTTTTGCATGATTCCTGTCACATCAATTAATAGTGTAAAAATAGGTAATGGAAAGCCGGGTGAGCTTTTCAAGTCATTAATTAAAGAGTGGTCAAGTATGGTCGGTATAGATATAATTAAACAGGTAGAAAATTGGAATAAAGATAGTAGTAAAAAAAGTACTAAAAATAAAGTGACTCCATATAAGTTTAAATGAGGGATTATAAAAAAATTGTTGAAACATTAACTAATAATAACTTTGTTATTATTAAAAACTTCTTTACTCAAAATACTTTAAGGATAATTAAAAGTGAAATTAAAAAGTTAGAGAAAAAAGATTTAAATAAACGCGATAAACATTATGTTCTTAATGATAAAAACCAAAATGTTCTAAGTAGTATGCATAATATACATCTATATTCTAAATTTTATAAAGATCTTATAAGTGAATGTGATTTGAAGCATGTTATATTGGAAAGATATGGTTCTCGAAGCAAAAGAATATTCAATGCTTCTTTGTTTGCTAAACCTAAGTCCTATGGATTGCCAACTAAAATTCATCAAGACAATGCTTTTTTTAATTTAGAAAATGCGGAAGCTTTAACATGCTGGGTTGCATTAGATTCATCTAATAAAAGAAATGGTAGTTTATTCTATTATAAGGGTTCTTCTGAATTAGGTTTACAAAATCATATCCCTGAAGGTAATTTAGGCGCATCAATGACTATAGAGCAAAGCACTTCTTTTTTAAAAAATATAAAAAAGTATAAAAAAATATATATAGATGTTAAGCCGGGTGATTGTGTTATACATGATGCGCTAGTTGTACATGGTAGTGAAGGCAACAAATCATCCACGAATAGAAGAGCAATAAATTTTTCTATATCAAGCTTAGATAAAGTAGATAAAATAAAACTCAAGATATATAAAGATAAGCTTAGAAAATTTCTTAATAAGAAAAAATGATGAATTATACACAACATTTTAAAAACAAAAAAGTACTTATAACTGGTCATACTGGTTTTAAAGGATCATGGCTATGTAAGTGGTTATCGCTACTTGGCGCGGATCTCTATGCTGTTTCTCTTGATATTCCAACAAGCCCATCTCATTATGAGCTGTTAAATATCAATTTTAAATCTGATGAACGATATGATGTTTCATCATTTGATCATATATATAAATCTATAGAAGTTATTAGGCCAGATTTTATTTTTCATTTAGCTGCACAACCATTGGTTCTTAAATCATATGAAAATCCATATGCAACATATATGTCTAATAGTATGGGGACATTGAATATTCTTGAATCCTTGAAAAGACAAAATCATGTGTGTAGCACCGTGATTATCACAAGTGATAAATGCTATGAAAACATTGGAAAGAAAGTTGATTATTCAGAGGAAGATAGATTAGGTGGTATTGACCCATACAGTACTTCTAAAGCTTCTGCAGAGTTAATATTTAAAGGTTACTGTAATGCATTTTTTAATACCTCAAAGTCGAATGTAAGAATTGCATCAGCACGTGCAGGTAATGTAATTGGTGGTGGAGATTGGGCGATAGATAGAATTGTTCCGGATTGCATGAAATCATGGGCTAAACAAGAAAATGTAATCCTAAGGAACCCTTCAGCAACAAGACCCTGGCAACATGTATTAGAACCAATTAATGGTTATTTAAAACTAGCAGTAGAATTAACAAATAATGAGAAGATTAACTGTGAATCCTTTAATTTTGGTCCTATTGAGCCTATATCTTACACTGTAGAAAATCTTGTATCAGAACTATCTGAATTTTTTGAGGGCTCAAAGTGGTCAATAGAAGATGATGCTAATAACTTATATGAAGCAAATCTTCTAAGCTTAAATTGTAATAAAGCTCTTAAGTTATTGAATTTTAAGTCGAAATTAAATTTTAAATTGACATCTGAGTGGACAAGTAAATGGTATTCATCATTTTATAAAAAGAATATGAGGGAGCACTCAAAATTTACAGAACAACAGATCATGGAATTTTCTGAAAAATAACTATGATTGAAGGCTTAATACTTACCAAGCTAAACACTTTCTCTTCTGATGAAGGCTCAGTTTATCATTGTCTGAGATCAGATGACCCTAATTATGTTGGCTTTGGTGAATCATACTTCTCTTTTATTAACTACAATGCAATTAAAGCATGGAAAATTCATCAAGAAATGACCCTAAATCTCGTGGTCCCAATAGGAATGGTGAGATTTAACTTTATTGATATAAGAGAGCATTCTGAAACATTTGACGAAAGAATTGAAGTCACTTTATCTTTTAGTAATTACCAGAGGATTACTGTCCCACCTAATGTATTATTTGGATTTAAAGGAGTAGGAGAAGATATAAATATGATTTCTAATATTACAGATATGGTTCATACAGATAAGGAATGTATTAACGTAGACATTAACAAATATGAGTTTAAATAAAAATGAAAGTAATAATTCTTGCAGGTGGATACGGTACTAGACTAGGTGAAGTTACCGATTTAATACCAAAGCCAATGGTAGAAATTGGGGGGAAGCCGATAATAGTACATATAATGGAATTATATGCAAACTATGGACATACTGATTTTTATATTGCCTTAGGATACAAAGCTGATGTTATAAAAAATTATTTTAATAATATTACTAGTCCATGGAACATTAACATGATTGACACTGGTCTTGATACTCTAACTGGCGGTAGATGTAAAATTATTAGTAAAAGTATTGGGAATGAAACATCATTTTTAACCTATGGAGATGGGCTCTCAGATATAAATATTGATAAGTTACTAAAGTTTCATAAAAAAAATCAAAAACTCATAACAGTTTCAGCCGTACACCCAAGCGCAAGATTTGGAGAATTAGACTTGGATGGGGATAGAGTGCTAGCATTTAAGGAAAAACCACAGCTTCAAAGAGGATGGATTAACGGAGGGTTTTTTGTTGTGGAGCCTGGTTTCTTTAATTATATTGATAATCCAAATGTAATGCTGGAAAGAGAACCTATTGAAAAAGCTACTTTAGATTCAGAACTATATGCTTACAAACATGAAGGTTTTTGGCAGTGTATGGATACAAGAAGAGATCATGAGTTACTAGAGATCCTATGGAAGGATAACAAAGCACCTTGGGCAAAAATATCACCAAAAAAATAAAAACAATCACATTGGTATCCAATAATTATTGGACATTATATAAATTTAGATATGATGTCGTCCAGATGTTTATAAAAAAAGAATACAAAGTTATCTTAATAGCTGGTAAAGATTCTTTTCATACAAATTTTAAAAATAATAATATAACGAAAATATTTTTACCTATAGATGAGAGGGGAATGAATCCATTCTCTGAAATAAAAACTATATTAAGCTTATATAGAATTTATAAACATATCAAAACAGATCTAGTAATGCATTTTACGATCAAACCAAATATATATGGATCTTTAATGTCTAAGATTTTAGATATAAAATCGATATCATTTATTACAGGGATTGGGCATATATTTCTTAAAAAGAAATCATTGATTAAAACTTTAATTACAATAGTTTATAAATATGCATTGAGTAGCAATAAAGAGGTTTGGTTTACTAATAAATCAGACAAAGATCTTTTTATAAAAAACAGAATAATTAATAATGATACAAATATTAGAATTGTGCCAGGAGCAGGAGTTGTTTTTAAAAAATATCCAATAATGCCTAAAAAAAAAGATATGACGAGTTTTCTTATGATTGCGCGAATAATCAAGGATAAAGGAGTGATGGAGTTTTTGAAGATAGCAGAAATTTATAAAAATGATCCTAATACTACATTTACATTAATAGGCGCGCTAAATGAGAATGAAAGAGGATCAATAGACAGAGAATACCTTAAAAAATATATCCAAAACAAAGCTATTATATATTCAGATTATCAGGAAGATGTAACCATCCCACTCAGAGAAGCATCATGCCTAATACACCCATCTTATCGGGAAGGTATATCAACTGTACTTCTTGAAGCAGCATCTACCAAAACACCTATAATAACCACTACAGTACCTGGATGTATTGACGTAGTACCTGATGAAAGTTATGGTTTATTATGTGAACCAAGAAATGTTAATTCATTAAGAAGAGCCGTGGAGAATTTTTTATCTTTAGATCAAGACGGAAAAGATAAGATGACCGGAAAGACATTTATCTATGTAAAAAAGAACTACTCAAGAGAGGCAGTCCTTAAAAACTATGAGAGGCTAGATGACTATATTAATTAATTACTTGATATCTTTTTTATCTACAGCTTTTGTAACATTTTTACTTATAAAGAAACCAATATCTATTTCAATACCAAGTGATAGGGGTTTACATTATGAAAAAATGCCTTCATCTGGCGGTATTGCCATCCTTTTTGGGCTATTAATTTTTTATGGACAATTCTCCGATAATATCCTATTTGCTCTTTTGTTTTCAGCAATAATAGGATTTTTAGATGATAAATATTCTCTATCTAAGATAATTAGATTCTTATCTCAGTTTTTCATAGCGTCATTCATTATATCAACTCATTTTGAATATTCTCTCATAACTATTTTTTGGATTATATTTATAATGTATTTTATTAATATTTATAACTTCATGGATGGTATAGATTCTTTAGCTTCTTCTCAATCAATCTATTTCATTTCATCAATAGCACTGCTTTATAGTTTTTTTCCCGCTACAGCAATTCCAATAATTGCTTTTTTATTATTTAATATCACTCCCGCAAAAATATTTTTAGGAAATTCTGGTAGTTATCTATTAGGGACCTTATTAGCTTCTTATCTATTCAATATGGGGTATGATTTTTTGTATATAAATGAAATAATTATTTATCTAATTCTGTTGACAATTTTTTTAGCAGATTCTACTTATACTTTAATAAGAAGATTTATTTACAAATATATAGAGCAAAAAGAAACTTTTATAAAATCTATACAATATGTCACTGACGCACATTCTACTCATAATTATCAAATATTAGCTAAAAAATTTAAAAGTCATTCGACCGTAGTCTTATTATTAATGACTTATAATATTTTTTGGTGCTTACCTCTTGCTTATTTGGTATTTGATGGAGACAATGATATTTTTACTTCTCTAATATTCTTATTGTTAAGTTATATTCCTTATATTATCTGGTGTTATAAAAATGATGCGGGGTTACCAAAAGAGTTATGAATGTACTTATTACTGGCGGAAGTGGATTAATTGCCGGTCGCTTATGTGAATATATTAAAAAAATACATAATGTAACAATTGTTAGTAGATCGAAAGTCAATCCTATAGAAAATGTCAAAACACTCGTTACTAATAAAATAGATTCTAGCATCCTTTCATCTCAAGACATCATCGTGCATACAGCCGGCCCGAACCATCATCATTGTGAGGATAAGATTATTAGAGAAAAATATCTGAAAGAAACAAAGATACTGATTGATAATGCAAGCAGGAGTGGTATTAAAAAATTTATATTTACTTCCTCAACAAGGGTATATGGTAAGTTTCCAACTGGAAATATCGATGAGGAGTCAGATACATTGATAGAGGATAATTACTCTCTCGTAAAAAAAGAAATTGAAGATTATTTGGAACAAGTACCATCTAATTTAGAGAGATATTCATTAAGGATATCGAACAGTTATGGTTATCCTACGATCAAGGAGGCTGAATGCTGGAGTTTAGTGATTATGTATGCCTGTAAACAAGCATTTATAGATAATAAAGTTGCCTTAAGGTCAAATGGTGAAGAATATAAGGATTTCATACCTATAATGTCAGTAGTTGAAGCAATCAATAACTTAATCATGATTAAAGGCAGTCAAACACATAAAGTATATAATGTCACATCTGGCAATACAGAAAAAGTGAAAAATATCCTTAATTATCTTATTGATATGATCAATACTTTGAATAAAAAACAAGTAAAACTCATACTTTCCAACAATCAGAAAACGTATCCTAAGTATCAAATACATAGTGATTTAAAAAGCATAAATTGCAACCCAGTTGTCAACCATACCAAAGAAATGGAGATATTAATCAAATACTGTCAAAAAAATTATAACAGAGAAAATATCTAAGAAGATATGAAGATTTCAATTATCTTACCAACATATAATCGTGCAGAATTATTTCTTGAGCGAGCAATTGATTCGGTAGTAAATCAGTCATATAAAGATTGGGAGCTAATAATAATCGATAATAATTCAACTGATAATACAAAAGTCTTAGTAGATTCTTATAAAGATAAGCAAATTTATTTATATGGTATTTCGAATAATGGTAATATCGCCAAGTCTCGCAACTTGGGGATAGCTAAGGCAAAAGGTGAGTTTATAGCATTCTTAGATTCGGATGACTATTGGCAAGTTAATAAACTTGAGAAATGCATGGCGGTATTGACAAGTAATCCAGGCTATGACGGTGTGTGCCATGCTGAGTACTGGCTATATCCGAAATTGAATCAAGTCATAAAAAAATATGGTCCTGAAAAATACTTCAATTATAGAAGTCTACTTTTGAGAGGAAACTCGGTATCACTCTCTGCCATGATCATAAGAAAGAGGAATCTTATTCAGGCAAATAATTTTTCCGAGAATTCAGAGATGATAACAGCTGAAGATTATGATTTGTGGATAAAATTGGCTAAGAAACGAACAAATATCGCATTCACTAATGAACCTTTAGGTTATTATCAAATACATGGTGCATCAGAAAGTTCAAATATATCTAAGAACACAAGCGCTATTATTTCAGTTATAAAAAAACACTTGAGCGGAGAGAGAAAAATGCTGAGACTTGCGCTTGCTAATTGTTGGAAAAATACAGGCAAGCAATATTATCTAAACTGTTCTAACTATAGATCATGTAAGGCATATTTAAAATCAATTAAATATAATTATATAAATATAGAAATATATCTATTAGTTCTGACAACTATAATTCCTGCAGAAATATACAAATATTTGACCTATAAAAAGAGTAAATGATAAAGAATATTTTAAAAACAATTGGCAAATATATATTCTATATACCAAAAACCTTGATACCAAAATCCGATATAGTTCTTTTTAGTTGTCATGATTATCAAGAATATTCTGGAAATAGTAGGTTTCTATATGAATACTTGTCTAAACATTCTAATCTCAATGCTTATTGGATCACAAATAATTCAACAGTAAAAGATCATTTAACATCACAATCTCTTAAGTATATTTCTTATAGCAATATACTTAAGTCTATCTGGATTATGTTAAGAACAAAAATTGTAGTTAGTTCAGGAGATGCATATGTTGACTTATTTTCGATTCTTGAAAATAAAAACGTTTATAAAGTATCTGTTACGCATGGTTTTGGTCCTAAAACTGATAGGTTGAAATTAGACTCAGATTTAATTAGGAAAATTCATAGATTCGATTATGTCAATTTTCCATCTAAATATACATGTGATAATAATGGTAGTAAACTTTACAAATTACCTAAGGAAAAAATTATATCATATGGTTATCCTAAAAATGATGGGCTATATGATGTGAAAGATGGAGATCAAAAATATAAAAATAAGTCACTAATTAAGAAACTTTTCCCTGATTTAGATCTAATAAGTCCAATAGTGATCCTATATACACCAACATGGAGGGATTATGAAACAGAGATTCCTCTGGTAAATATTAAAGGTTTTACAGAAGATAGGTTTTCAGAATTTTTAGAAGAAAAAAATATCATCTTTATATATTCTCCTCATCCAATTAATCGACCAAACATATCTATCAATAACAGAAGGTTTGCTTCAATAAAAAATGACAAGACCTTAATCGATATCAATAATTTAATGCATGAAACAGACATATTAATGAATGATTATTCAACAACATCTATCGATTACTGCATCACTGATAAACCGCAAATATTCTGTTTACCTGATCATCAAATATATAAAAAACATGTGAGTTTAGATGAAGATTACCTATATTCATTACCTGGTCATTGGATAAATAGTTTTGAAAAACTTGAATCTATAATAAATAAGATAATTTTAAATAAAAAAGAATATATAGGAAAATATCATAATAAGGTTCAACGATATTTGAATAAATATTATGACATAGAAAATAAAAGATCGTCTGAAATGCTCACAAAATTCTTCATAAAATTAATTAATAGTAGTTCAAAGAAATTTTAAATGTCTGATTTTTCTGAAATACTTATTAAATCCATAAAGATTATTCTAGACCTTCAAGGTAACTATATTGATATAATTATCATTTCACTCCATGTTTCTTTAACTGCAATATTGATATCTAGTATTATTTGTATACCCTTGGCAACTATAATTACTATTAATAATTTTTACTTGAAAAACGTATTAATGATATTTATAAACTCATTATTAGCGTTGCCACCCGTGGTAGTAGGTCTAATAATATACATATTACTTTCCAGATTTGGAATATTTGGAGAATATAATCTTTTATATACAATTTCAGCGATGATAATTGCTCAAGTAATTTTAATATCGCCAATTCTAATTAGTTTAACAAAAGAAACGATGGATGATTGTTATAAAAAGTATAAAGATTATCTAGTATCTGTTCATTCTACAGGATATAGAAAATTAATTACATTAATATGGGAATCTAAAATAAATCTATTTATTCATATATTAGTTGCACTTGGTCGAGCATTATCAGAAGTGGGAGCAATTTTAATTGTAGGGGGTAATATTGAAAATGTGACAAGAACCATGACTACTGGTATAGTTCTGGAGACATCTAAAGGGGAGCTTTCTATTGCTTTAAGTCTAGGATTAACATTGCTTTTAATTTCATTATTTATAAACATAATTCTTTATATGATAAAAAAAAGGATCACAATAAATTATGCCTAATACTATTAGTTTAAAAAATATTTCATTTAAAAGTAATAATAAAATAATACTCAATAAGATATCTTTAACAATCAGTACAAATAAAATTACAGTCATTACAGGTCATAACGGAGCTGGGAAAACTTCTTTATTAAAAATTATGGGTAATATTATTGTTCCAACTCATGGAAGTGTTACATATGGAGATATAACTGATCTCAATAAAACCGCATTTTCTTTTCAAGAACCTGTGTTTCTTAATCGAACAGTGGCATCTAATCTTGAGCATGCACTTATATGTTATAATGGTTATTACACTCAAAAATATAAATCATTAATACAAGGTATATTATCAGAATTTAATATTATGAGACTTTCAAACATGATTGCTAGCAAGCTATCAACTGGTGAAAAAAAAATAATTTCCTATATAAGATGTATTATTTTAAATCCTAAGATACTATTCTTAGACGAGCCATATGCTCATCTTGATCAGAAATATGTAGATCTTATATCCAATCATATAAAAAGTATATCTGATAAAATCAATATATTCATGGTCACTCACTCAAACAATAACCTTGATGATCTTCCATGCAATGTTATTAAAATGCAACAAGGAAATGTAGAGTGAAAAAAATCTTTTTATCCTTATTTTTAATTATTAATGTTAATTCTGTTTATGCATCAGATAATAATATAGTCAAACTTCTTAGCACTACCTCAACTCGTGACTCTGGCTTATATGGTTATATACTTCCTATATTTGAAAATGAATTTAATATAAAAGTTTATGTTATAGCAACTGGAACTGGTCAGGCGCTTAAAAATGCACAGAATTGCAATGGTGATTTATTGATTACACATGCCACTGAATTAGAAAGTGAGTTTGTTAAAAATGGATTTGGTATATCCAGGCACAACCTTATGTATAATGATTTTATATTAGTAGGACCCAAGCATCATTCTAACAATATTAAAAAGTCTAAAAATATTGTTGAAGCATTCAATTTAATTTCAGACAATAAAGAAAAGTTTATTTCTCGTGGTGATAATAGTGGTACTAATATTTCTGAACTAAATATTTGGAATAAAACTAATGTTGATATCCAAAAATATAGTGGCGATTGGTATCTAGAAACAGGGCAGGGCATGGGAGCAACATTAAATATTGCAATCGCAACTGATTCTTTTGTATATACTGATAGATCAACATGGCTAAAATTCAATAATAAACAGGAGCATGTCATTGTCTATGAAAATGACCCAATGATGTTTAATCAATATGGCGTAGTGCAAATTAATCCAAAACATTGTAATATGACTAATTACAATTATTCTAATATTTTTTTTAAATGGATAACCTCAAAAAAAGGACAAGAGTTAATAAGAAGCTATAAACTTAATGGAAAATCATTATTTACACCAAACTTCAGTGAATAAATTATTTAAAGACAAGGTTGATTATGAAATATTGGGATGAATTCTATCAAAGTGACTTTGTCGATAAGTCCATAAATGATGTTCCTTCACAGTTTGCTATTTTCGCACTTAATGAAATGTTCAATGAAAACATTAATCATGTTGTTGAATTTGGATGTGGAACTGGTAAAGACAGCATTTTTTTTACTAACAATAATATGCATGTATTAGCCTTCGATAAGAGTAAATCTGCTATAAAATTATGCCAAGATAACTCAAACAATAAATTAGGTACTTTTGTAAAAATTGATAATTTTGATGAAACAAAAGACACGATTCAATCAATTCGTGAGAAAATATGTATTTATACAAGATTTTTTATCCATGCATTATCTGATGAAGATATACTTAGTTTCATGATACATTTAGCTGAAATAACTAAACCACATGATCTATTTATTTCTGAGTTTAGAATTATAGGCGATGAAAAAAATACAAAAGAAACCTCAAAACATTTTCGTAACTTTATAGATCCTAGTAAATTCTTGTGTTCAATGAATGATCATAACTTTAAAGTTAGATATAAAATCACCGGCACAGGCTATGCAAAGTATAAGGATGATGATGCATTAGTAATGCGAGTAATTGGTGAAAAAATATGATCAACCCATTATAAAAGTATTATTATCGACATAATATATATTATACGAACATATATGCTAGAAAACGAATACTTCTATATAACTCTACCCGACACAATCATGAGTGATAAGATAAATAACATATGAAAAAGGCAATCAAATACATACTTAAGATGTGTGGCTACAAGCTGGTTAAGGACAATGCTATTCAGTATGACATAGACTATGACCCTGAGTTTATCAGTGAATATGAAACTCTAGAGCCTAATACTGCAACTAGTATTGAGAGAATGCATGCTCTTAAAGAAGCTGTAAAGTATGTTATTGCTAACAATATAGCTGGTGACTTGGTTGAATGTGGTGTCTGGAAAGGTGGCTCATGCATGCTAATTGCTCGTACACTGTTAGAATATGATCAAAATGACAGATTATTATGGCTTTATGATACTTTTGAAGGAATGACGCTGCCCACAAATGAAGATATTGAGAAAGAAACAGGCATCAAAGGTGGTGATTTGTTGGAAAATATAGAAAAGAATACCGATAAATACAACATGTGGGCCTATGCTCCTGAAGACATAGTAAGAAAAAATATGGAATCTACGAAATATCCATCAGATAAAATAAAATATATCAGAGGAAAGGTAGAGGATACCTTAAATGAGACAAAGCCAGAGTCAATTGCTCTACTGAGACTTGATACAGACTGGTATGAGTCTACAAAGGCAGAAATGGATGCACTCTACCCTCTTATAGCTAAGGGTGGCGTACTAATTATAGATGATTATGGGCACTTTGAAGGAGCTAGAAAAGCTATTGATGAATACTTCGATAGCGTTAAAGAACAGCCGCTTATGCACCGTATAGATTACACAGGCAGGATGATTATCAAGAAATCTTGATACACATAAATAACATCAAAATATACTATGATTAACTCAGATCTCCATATAACTCTAGGAAATCACCTCTTTCACCCGAAATATCTAAAAAAAGTAAATCCTAAATCAGTATTCATGAGAGAGGATATTGGTTTATGCACCTACCAAAAACATCATAAACAGAAAATCATACTGTTTTTATCAGCTATGAGGTCCTATAAAGATGAGCTGGAGAAAATAAAAATTAAAGTTCATTATGAATACATAAATAAAGATAAAACAACAACTTATATAATATCATTGATAAATTATATAAAGAGAAATAATGTCAAAACTATAAGCATATTTGAAATAGAAGATAAATGGTTTGAGAAGGAAATAAACAAGGTTAGGCCGTATATAGATAATTTAATAATTTTGGATACACCAATGTTTATAACAACAAGGTCACAATTCAAAGAACTATGCCCTATTAGAAAAAAACCAAAATATAAGATGGCTGATTTTTACATAAATTGTAGAAAAAAAAATCAAGTTTTAATGGATGATGATAAACCAGTAGGCGGCAAATGGTCTTTTGATACAGAAAATCGCAGAAAAATACCAAAAGATATAGAAGTCCCCTTACAGATCAAGCATGATCAAACGAAACATACTAATGATCTTAAAGCATATGTGGATGAAAACTTCTCATCACATTATGGAAATTCCGATGATTTTAATTACCCTACTACAAGAAAAACAGCTATAAATACATTAGATGATTTTTTAAAAAACAAAATAGCAAAGTTTGGAGATTATGAAGACTCGGTAGATGAAAGATCTCCTTTCTGGTTTCACTCAGTTCTAAGCCCTCTTTTAAATATTGGACTTCTAACTCCACATGATATTCTGTCAAAGATCAATAAGATAAAAGGTATTCCTATGAACTCTTATGAAGGCTACATCAGACAAGTAATCGGCTGGAGAGAATTTATGAGGGGCGTATATCAACTAGAAGGAAGATTGATCGAAAAATCGAATTTTTTTGGAAACACGAGAGTGATGAAGAATAGTTGGTATATAGGAAATACAGGTCTTTTGCCACTAGATTACAGCATAAAAAGTACTCTGAAATATTCATATTCGCATCATATTGAAAGACTCATGATCCAAGCCAATATTATGAATCTGTGTGAAATTAATCCAAAAGCATCTTATAATTGGTTTATGGAGATGTATATAGATTCATCAGACTGGGTTATGACTCCAAATGTATATAGTATGGGCATGTTTGCTGATGGAGGAATTTTAGCCACAAAGCCATATGTTTGTGGGTCAAATTACATAAGAAAGATGATGAATTTCAAGAAAGGTGACTGGTGTGATATTCTAGACGGGCTTTTTTGGAGATTTGTAAACAATAATAAAAATTTTTTTAAAGAAAATGCGCGCCTTAGCATGATGACTATTATTTTGGATAAAATGGAAGATGATAAAAAACTACGTCTCTTCTCTTTAGCGGAAAATTTTATAGAGAAAAACACCTCAAGCAAATGATTAAAGTTCTATTTAATAATAACTGCTCTATCTGTTCTCAAGAAATTAATCATTATAAAAAATTCAATATCAAAGATATAAATTGGGTAGATATTAATGATTTATCGGTGGCAACTAAGTTATCAGGGAAAACTCATAAAGAATTGTTGAGGCGTCTGCATGTAATCACAGATAATGGAGTTTACTCAGGTGTAGATGCATTTATAATAATGTGGAAATCAATTCCAAGATATAAATGGCTATCTAGAGTTATATCCTTTCCAGTAATATATTATATATCTATACTTGTTTATGAAATAATAGCAGTGTTTCTATATATCAAAAACTATTCGCAACTTAATGAAAAAAAATAATTTGCCAGAAAAACTTTGTCCTAAATGTAAGCGAAAATTTCGTTGGAGAAAGAAATGGGAAAACATATGGGATAAAGTTAAATATTGTTCAAAAAAATGTTCTAACAATTGATAGAGATGATTAACTCATAACAAGCCTAGTTGATTAATCAAACCCTATAAGCATCTGTTTTCTTTCAATCAAATATTGCTCTTCATCAATATAACCCTTCACATATCGTACTTTTAACTTCTCTAATTTATCAAGAGTGTCTGACACAAGCTTTTGATATTTCTCGCCGCGCGGCTTAGCGCAGCCATTATTGCTATATAATTTTAAAAGGTGATCTTTGCGTTCAGATGCATTATATTCCGCATGAATTGAAGTTCCGTAGGTAACAAAATATGCTGGAAAGAAAAACAAGCCTGATAGAATATTCTCACTTGTTAATCCTTTATCGGAATGTGCTAAATCCTCATTTAAACTTGCTGTTTGTATGGCCAGCTTTAATTCGTTACAGGACATGGTTTCATCATTAGCTTGAACAATATCAATTGCTTTAGGCGTAGCACATGAGACAAGAAACATCATAGTCATCAGTAATATGAGTATTTTTCTATACATCAGCTTCAGTCCAGCAAAGGTTTCATTAATGTAATTTTATTAAAAAAAATTGATCATAGATAGTCTTATTATCAGATAATAAATTACTTTTTTAATTTTCTATATGTCCATGGCTCTATTGCATCTTCACTATGCCATAATCCCCTTTTATAGTATATTGCATCCTTTTCAAGATTAATAAGATAAGTATTGCTTCTATTTGACTTATATACCCATGCATTACCACTCTTAATCATTTTTGCATTGATATAAGTTGGGGTATCAGAACCATAAAGAAATATTTCGCAAAGTTCTCTACCATAAAAATCCTTTTTAGCACATGAAACAGTCACGGTCTTATTTAAGATGATATTCTCTAGAAACTCTTTAGACTCCATACCATAAGCCTGCTTAAGCTCTGGAGCATCAATATATAGCAGTCTAATCTTTAATTTATTTCCTTTATATATAACATGAATTGTGTCTCCATCCGCAACCTTAGAAACAATAGCATTATATTCACTGCTATAAGCAAAATTGAATAATGTTAATGATAATAAAAATATTATGGAAATAATTATCTTCATATATTTTTAATGAATAGGCTTATCTCTTTAGAGAAAGTTCCCGTATCTGCTAGAAAAGAATCATGCCCTTGAATACAAGTTAATTCTTTATATTCAACCTTAGCATTTGATAACGATAAGTTTTCTGCTATCTCTTTTTGTTGTTGAGGAGGAAACAATGTATCTGTATCAACACCCAAGACAAGAGCTTTGTTTATATTTATTTTAGAGAAAGCATCTAGGCTAGATTTCCCAAGGTTAGCCACATCAAACCAATCCATAGCCCTAGAAAGATATAGATAGCAGTTTGCATCAAATATATTTTGAAACTTTACGGCCTGATGCTCCAAATATGATTCAATTTCAAATTCAAAACTAGTATTTTCAATTCCAAACGTGTTCTGATTCAGTTTATTTTCAACTGATTTTTTTCTACCAAACCTTTGAGCCCATTCATTAGCAGATCTATATGATGTCATGCCAATTTTCCTAGCAATCCTAACTCCATTCAAAGGCGGCTTTTCATAAGAATAAAAACCATTGTTCCATAGAGGATCTTTTCTTATAACTTCTCTTTGAAGAGATCTAAGTGCAATTGCGTAAGGTAATGCCTGTGTAGCAGTGGAAATAAGGATCATATTATCCACCGTAGTATTATGTAATATTGAAAAAGCGAGTGCTTTCATCCCCCCAAGCGAAGGTCCTATCAATATATGTATTTTTTTAATACCAATTTTTTCAAGCAATAGATGTGACGCATTAGCCATATCTTCCACAGTTAATTCTGGAAAAGTTAATCTATATGGCTGATTTGTTTGTTTATTAAGTGAAACTGGACTTGTTGAGCCAAAACAACTTCCAAGCGTGTTAATACAGATAACATAATATTTATTAGTATCAATTGCCTTGCCCTCACCCACCATGGCTTCCCACCATCCAGGAGCTTGATCACTTAGAGAGGAAGTTACATGAGAGCTTGCTGATAGTCCTGTAAAAATTACAATTACATTGGACTTATCTGAGTTTAAACTGCCCCAAGTTTCATATGCAATATGAAGATTAGAAAGCTGCCCTCCTCTTTTCATGTCAAAGGCATCTGCAACACTCATAATTTTAGCCGACATATTGGCATGTTTGAACATTTCTACAACTTTACTATCTGAGCTATTTTTCATAGAAGAATGTTAGTATAATTCCTTATTTAAAACAATTAATAAGTTGTCATATAAGAACTTCTTATTTATGTTGCTTCTAATCTCATGCTTATAATTATATAGCAGCCTAATTACCGCAATAGACCTAGACGGGGATATTGATATTTTTTTACATAATGCATTATAAGCAAACTTTTGTTTAGCATTATCATTTAAAAAAGATCCCCGCATTAGTAAACTAAACATTTCAATCAGGTAGTCTAAAAATATAGCTCCTCTTTTAGACCAGGTTTCCGATAACTCTAATGGATTTATTCTATTTTCAATTAATCCCCTTACTTCATCATCTATCGAATTATAATCTTCAAAATAATTATGATCTTTGGTTAGATCTTTTAGTTTAGATTTTTTTGAGAAAAAATAATCAAAGAATAGATAGGAAGGGTTATCTTCTGACATATAATCATATAAAAAACAATGACACCTACTCTTAATGGTATCTTTGATATGACCCAAGTCTGGAGTAAGTAAAATAAATATAGCAGGGCAATTAGTCTCTTCCAATGTTTTTAAGAGGGCTGCTGAAGCTTGATTATTAAGATAGTTACAATTATTTATAATAATAAACTTGTGTCTATAATGCGGGGATAAATATGTAAAATCATTTAAATCCCGAACTTGATCAATAGTAATTTCAGTACCAACTCTATTGTTCTCAAATTTATCCTCGAAGCCAAATTCATACATTAATCGTTCTTCATTTGTAAGAACCCTATTTTTATTTCCTGACTTATCATAGATAGGTAACGAGATATACATGATATCCGGTGATGACATGATATTACCCGGTATTATTATATTATTCACTTTATAATAGTCCTCAATCATTGATACAACAAAGTCATATTTTCCAGTCCCATTAGGTGAATTTATAATAATATTATAGTTTCTTTTTGAGAAATCATATTGTGATTTAAACTGCTTAGTATTTCTCTCTAAATTATTCATTTATCAATACATCAAGACGTTTTTGAATATTTTTTTGCACAATACTTATATCTTCATCTGTAAGAATTTTTGTAACTTTGTTATTTTCTAAAAATATTTTTTCATAAGATGTTTTTATTTTAATCAAAAATTTCTCTCCTTGTTCTTCAAATTTATCAGAAACCTCTCTTGACCCAATCCTATTCAAACAAGTTTCAATAGAAGCATCTAAATGAAATACCAAAGAGATATGTTCTGAAAAATATGAATCCAATGTTTTATGAAGATCGATGACTGTCTCATTGTTTTCTGCTATGCCTTGATAAACTAGTGTTGAGTAATGAAATCTATCACATATTACATATTTATTATCATTAAGAGCTTTCAATATTATATTATTATAATTGAATACTCTAGAGGCATAAAATAACATTGCTTCAGAGAGTGAATCTAAGTCTGAATTTTTATCCAACAAAATGGATCTTACGCTTTCTCCAAAACTAGTGCCACCAGGTTCTCTAGTTACAATATGATCAATTTTTTTTTGTGTCAGGTAATCAGAGGCATATTTGATATGAGTTGACTTACCAGTCCCCTCGTTACCCTCGAATACTATAAATTTTTTATGTGCCATTCTATATTAGTATATAAAGCTTTTAAGTATATTATATAGCATCTCAGGCTTTGAGAATTTATTTTTTCCCATTCTATCTATAAATACAAGGCCTTTGATTGAGTTTACTTTAAAGCATGCCGAATATTTCTGTAAATTATTTTTTTTAATATTTATGATATTAGATTTGATTTTTTTCTTTTGAAGAAATTCAAGAATCTTTTGTCGTATTATGCCGTTGACTCCAAAACTACTGATAATAGGCGTATCAAAAACATAATTATTTTTTATTTTTTTTACAAAAAATAAGTTTGACGATAAAGTTTCAATTATATTTTTATCATGAGTAACAGCAAGATCATCATACTGGTTTTCAAGAGCTCCCAGCTCGCTTGCAATCAGGCATTGGTCTAGCCTATTAAGATGTTTAATTTTAGATAATGTATTATTATTCGCTGGCTTATATTTTGAAAAACCAACATTAATCTTTTTTTCTGTAACTATTTTTTCTTTTATATCATGGACTTTAATAAAATAAAGATTCGGTATTAATTTTTTCGAGAACTGATAACCAAATTTATCTGCACCTCTTGATAAAACTATTTTTAGGATGCAATTCTTTGAATTTCCAATCGCTCGCTTAACATGCTCTCTGATTAGTGAAAAAGATGGCTTCTTAAGCAGAAGAGTTTCGCATCCTCTGTGCAGCCTATTTACATGTTCTTTCAAGTATATTGCATTGCCATCCTTGATCAATAAAGTTTCAAATAGACCATCTCCATAATTAAAAGCTCTGTCATTAATGGGGATTGTTTTTTTATTAATAAAAATATTAAAATTAGAATCAATCATTCTTACATTCAATCATACTTTGAGAATACAAGTGAGCCATTTGTTCCGCCAAAACCAAAAGAGTTGCTAAGTGCATGCTTAATATCAACATCTTTGCTTGATAGTATATTGAAATCCAGATCACACTCAGGCTCTTGATTCTCTACATTGATAGTTTGATGTAATTTTTGATTCTTTAACGATAAAACAGTAACTAATGCTTCTACTCCACCAGCAGCCCCTAACAGATGTCCTATCATTGATTTTGTAGAATTAACTATAAGATTTCTTGAATGCTTATTGAAAGTTGATTTAATAGCTCTTGATTCTACAATATCTCCCGCAGGAGTAGATGTTCCATGAGCATTTATATATCCAATTTCTTCTGGTGAAAGACCTGCATCTTTTAATGAATTTTTCATACATCTCTGCGCGCCTTCTCCGGTTTCGGATGGCAATGTCATATGGTATGCATCAGCACTCATTCCGTATCCAGAAACCTCTGCATATATTTTTGCTCCACGTCTCTTTGCGTGCTCCAATTCTTCCAATACAAGTACTCCAGCTCCATCACCAAGAACAAAACCATCTCGCCCAGTATCCCATGGTCTGCTTGCCTTCTGAGGATCATCATTTCTCGTTGATAATGCTCTAGCAGCTGCAAAACCACCTATTCCTAAAGGTGTTGTAGCCATCTCTGCACCACCACATATCATCACATCTGCATGAGAGTACTGTATTTGACGAAAACCTTCGCCAATATTATGTGTTCCTGTAGTGCAAGCTGTAACAATTGAAAGATTTGGTCCTTTATAGCCATATTTGATAGATAAATTACCAGATATCATATTAATTATTGTGGCAGGAATAAAAAATGGAGAAATCCTTCTTGGGCCTGATTTCAGATATGTGTTATGAGTAGTCTCGATACTTGGAAGACCGCCAATACCTGAGCCAATAGCAATTCCAACTCGCTCAGTATCTAAATCTGCATCGTTGATCATAGAGTCATTAACCGCATCTATACCGGCGGCCATTCCATACTGCATAAATAAGTCTAGCTTTCGTTGCTCTTTAAGATCAAAATATTTTTCTGCATCAAAATCTTTAATGGATGCTGAAAATTTTACCGCCATATTTTCTGCATCAAATACTGTAATATCAGAAACACCAGACTTCCCAAGCATCAGTGATGACCAAAATTCATCAACACTGTTGCCAACCGGGGTAATACACCCTAGCCCAGTAACCACCACTCTTCTTTTATCCATTATTGTTTTACTTTAAGTTTTTATTAATATAATCAATAGCTTCTTGAACACTAGTAATCTTTTCTGCTTCTTCGTCAGGTATTTCAGTATCAAACTCTTCTTCAAGACCCATTACAAGCTCTACCGTATCCAAAGAATCAGCTCCTAAATCATCAATGAATTTAGATTCATTCTTAACGTCTTCTTCTTTAACGCTTAATTGCTTAACTACAATGCTCTTTACTCGTTCGTCTATATTACTCATGTACTTTGTCTCCTTTTGACTAATTTTATCTATGATAATGTTTTAAATATTCTACAAGAAAAACGCATCATTTCACATATATAACCCACCATTTACATTAATATTTTCACCAGTAATGTAAGACGCCTCTTCAGAGGCTATAAATTTAACAACATTGGCTAACTCTGACGCAGAACCCATTCTCCCGAGAGGTATAGAGCTTACAAGTGCAGCCTTCTGCTCTTCTTTGAGTTTTTTTGTCATATCTGTATCAATAAAACCAGGTGAAATTGTATTAACCGTAATATTTCTACTAGCAACCTCTCGCGCAAGAGACTTACTAAAACCCAAGATTGCTGACTTTGCTGAAGAATAATTTACTTGGCCAGCATTTCCACTTAAACCTACAACTGACCCTATGTTAATAACTCTGCCATAACGTTGTTTCATCATATCTTTTATAATTTCTTTCGTTATACGAAAAATTGACGATAGGTTTGTCTCAATAACATCGCTCCATTCATCATCACTCATCCTAATCATTAAATTATCAGCAGTGATTCCGGCATTATTTATTAATATCGAGATAGGTCCATGAGATTCTTTTATCTGAGCATTTAGCTCTTTAATGCTGTCTTTATTCTTAACATCTAGAATCGAGCCAAAACCTTTGCTATCAGATTCTGATAATATTTTATTTACCACATTAACACCTTCTTGTGATCTAGAAGTCCCGACAACAGTGTATCCTGAAGCAGATAATGATTTTAGTATTTCAAACCCTATGCCTCTATTTGCCCCTGTAATTAATGCAATTTTTGCTTCAGTCATCTAATTCATCTCCAGCGCGTCATTAATATTCTCATAATTAGAGATTGACATGGTTGTTATGTCATTTGCTATTCTTTTATTCAGGCCTGAGAGAACGTTACCCGGCCCTATTTCTACAAAATTTGTAATATTCATTTGTTTAATATGCTCTATTGTTTTTGTCCATAATACAGGACTATTTACCTGTTTGCACAGTGCATCGACTGTATCATCCGCAGAGAGATGTTGGTTACCATCTACATTATGAATGATGGGAAACAATATATTTTCAAAGTTATTAGACATATTATTCAATAATTTACGTAATATATCTGAACATTCATTCATCAATGTAGTATGAGCTGCAATACTCACTGGGAGGACTTTAACTAGCTTTGCTCCTTTTGACTTAAAGGAAGATACTGAATTTTTAATGATATTCATATGACCTGCTACCACTATTTGCTTTTCAGAATTGAAGTTTACCGCTTGAATTAATTCTTTATCTGTTGATAATTCATCACAAACAGACTTAATGTCATTGGAATTTAGGCCAATAACAGCAGCCATTCCACCATCAATGCCATCCATAGCTTCAAGCATTGATTTTGCTCTAATCACAACAAGATTTAAACAATCTTCAAGAGAAATAAAGCCATTAGCTACTAAAGCGCTATATTCTCCTAGACTATGTCCAGCCGCATAAGATGGCAAGTCTGGTGATTTTTCCCTCCAAACACACCACATAGCGTATGTAACAGCTACCATGATTGGCTGAGTATATAGAGTATTGTTAAGCTTAGATTCATCCTCTACAGCTTCAATAATATTGTAACCTAATATCTGAGATGATTGCTCTAATATCCCAGAAAATATGGGATCCTTAAGATATGGCTCTAGCATATCTTTGTTTTGTGAGCCTTGCCCTGGAAATAAAACCGCATAACTCATGACATATCTTCCATATAATCATTGTAGGAATATAGGCCGGGCTTCTGAGTACTAATCCATAATGAGGTCTCTATCGCACCTTTAGCAAATATTGATCTGTCCCTCGCTAAATGTTTAACATGTATAGAGTCTGAGACGCTGGTAAATATTACTTCATGGGTCCCTATTTCTGTATTTTCTCTGAGGCATTCAAATTTAATTGGGCATTCATCAGAATGAACATCGCCGAGCTCAACTCCTCTGCTTTTACAAATTACTTGAGCCATTTTAATAGCTGTTCCAGAAGGAGAGTCAACCTTGTTCACATGATGTACTTCTTTTATTAGTACATCATATTCTTTGAGGCCATATGACATAATCTCTAAAGATTTAAGACTTACATTAACGCCTTGGCTCATATTTGGTGCCAGTAATATTGGTATAGTTTTAGATGCTTCTTTGATGGCAGATAACTGACCTTTGTCAAATCCTGTTGTTCCTATTGTGATTGGCTTTTTCATTGAAACACAGGCATTTATTGCATTTATTGATGGGTTTGGTAATGAGAAATCAATGACAACATCAAATGAATTTTCTGATGATATGAGATTAGAAGTAAGAATAATACTATCTAAACCATCATGATTTTTGATTTTTTCTTCAGCATCGCAACCCAAAGTTATCTTTGCAGAATTATGCGTCATGGATTCAGCATAAATTGTCTGACCCATTCTTCCAAAAAAGCCATTTATAGCGATATTACAAGTCATTTATTAGCCTAAAAAATCTTTAATTTTGTCTACCCAAGTATGTTCTTTAGGTATGTGTTTAGATTTGCCTTTTCTAAAAGAGTTGTCAAGTTGCGAAAGAAGATCTTTTTGTTCTTTCGTTAAGTTAACTGGTGTTTCAATATGAACTCTACAATATAAATCTCCGGTTGAATTAGATCTGACTGATTTAACTCCTTTTCCTTTAATTCTAAACTGTTTTCCTGACTGAGTTCCATTAGGTATTTTTAGTTCTATTTTACCGCCATTTAGAGTTGGTACAATTACTTTGTCTCCTAGTGCTGCAGTTGTGTAACTAATTGGTTGTTCACACAACAAATCATCTTGTTGTCTCTGAAAAATTGAGTGTGGTTTTACTCTAACGGAAACATATAAATCTCCCGAAGGAGCGCCTTGTCCGCCAGCCTCACCTTCTCCGCTCAAACGAATTTGATCCCCTGTATCAACACCACTCGGGATATTAACGGAAAGACTTTTAGTTTTATTAGTTTTACCAGCCCCAGAACATGTCATGCAAGCTTCATCGATACTTTTACCTCTTCCACCGCATCTTGGGCATGGTTGTTGTACAGAAAAAAACCCTTGGCTCATTCTTACCTGACCAACACCACCACATTGAGCACATGTACTGAATGCAGTTCCATTTTTAGCTCCAGTGGCATCACAGTCAACACAATTAATGCTGGTAGGAATCTTCATCTTAGCTTCTTTCCCATTCACAGCCTCTTCTAGCGATAATTCAATTTGATATTCGAGGTCAGCACCACGTCTAGATTGCGACCTTCCGCCGCCGCCAAAAATATCTCCAAACACATCACCAAAAATATCATTAAATGATCCGCTGCCTGAAAAACCTCCGCCGCCGCCGCCGCCGAATCGAGAATCCATTCCTTCATGGCCAAATTGATTATAGGTCTGTCTTTTATTATCATCGCTTAAAACTTCATAAGCTTCCGATAGTTCTTTGAATTTTTTCTCAGATGCTTTATCACCCTGATTTCTATCAGGGTGATGTTTCATCGCGAGTTTTTTGTATGCTTTTTTTATTTCAGCAGCAGTAGCTTCTCGACCTACTCCGAGTGTTTGGTAATAATCATTTTTAGCCATTGTTATTTATTTTCTGCCTTAGGCTCTTCTTCTGTTTCTTCTTTAACTTCAGTAAAATCTGCATCTACGACATTGTCGTCTGATTTAGGTTCTCCTTCAGTTGCTTCAGCGCCTTGTTGTTTAGCTGCTTCTTCCTTATAAGCCTGCTCAGCAATCTTACCAGCTGCTTCAGTTAACTTCATTGTTTTTTCAGTAATTTTTTCTGCATCATCTGTCTTAAGTTCTTCCTGAAGATCTTTGATTGCATTATTTACTTTTTCAACTTCTGCTTTATCCGCTTTGTCACCTAAATCTTTTACAGATTTTTCAGATGCATGAATCATTGCTTCTGCATTATTTTTTGCATCAACGATTGCTTTAGCTTTTTTATCTTCTTCGGCATGTGCTTCAGCATCTTGAACCATCTTCTGAATTTCTTCTTCTGATAGTCCGCTTGAGGCTTTAATAATGATTGACTGCTCTTTTCCGGTAGCCTTGTCTTTTGCAGATACATTTAATATACCATTTGCATCTATATCAAATGATACTTCGATTTGAGGTGTTCCTCTTGGCGCAGGTGGTATATCTGATAGATCAAATCTTCCTAGCGATTTGTTTCCAGCTGCCATCTCTCTCTCGCCTTGCAACACATGTACTGTAACAGCTGGTTGATTATCTTCAGCTGTAGAAAATGTTTGAGATTTATTTGTTGGTATTGTTGTATTTTTTTCAATCAAAGGTGTCCTTACACCACCCATAGTTTCTATACCAAGTGTTAATGGAGTTACATCTAGTAGTAATACATCTTTAACATCTCCGCCTAGAACACCAGCCTGAATTGCTGCTCCCATTGCAACAGCTTCGTCTGGATTGACTTCTTTTTTAGGTTCTTTTTTAAAAAACCCTTGAACTACTTCTTGAATCTTAGGCATACGTGTTTGTCCACCTACAAGAATAACTTCATGGATATCTTTTGCAGTTAACCCTGCATCTTTTAGTGCAAGCTCACATGGCTTGATTGTTTTAGCAACCAAGTCTTCCACAAGAGACTCTAACTTGGCTCTGGTTAGTTTCATATTTAAGTGTTTTGGTCCAGAAGCATCTGCTGTAACATATGGCAGATTTATATCAGTTTGGTTACTTGATGATAATTCTATTTTTGCCTTTTCTGCAGCTTCTTTTAATCTTTGTATAGCTAATGGATCTTTTCTTAAGTCTACTGCTTGCTCTTTTTTAAATTCATCAGCAATGTGATCAATTAGTCTTAAGTCAAAATCTTCTCCTCCTAAAAATGTATCACCATTAGTAGAAAGGACTTCAAATTGTTGTTCCCCATCGATCTTAGATATCTCTATGATAGATACATCAAATGTTCCTCCGCCTAAATCATATACAACCACTTTTTGCTCAGCTTGTGTTTTATCAAGACCATAAGCTAAAGCCGCAGCAGTAGGCTCATTGATTATTCTTTTCACATCGAGACCAGCAATTCTTCCAGCATCTTTGGTTGCTTGTCTTTGTGAATCATTAAAATAAGCTGGTACAGTAATCACTGCCTCTTTAACATCTGAGCCTAAATAGTCTTCAGCTGTTCTTTTCATTTTCATTAAAATTTCTGCAGAAACTTGTGGAGGAGATATTTTATCACCATTTGCTTCTACCCACGCATCTCCATTATCAGCTTTCGATATTTTATAGGGTACCATTTCGGCATCTTTCTGAACGGCTTCTTCATCAAACTTTCGTCCGATTAATCGTTTAATTGCATAGAGTGTATTCGCGGCATTAGTGACAGCTTGTCTTTTTGCAGACTGTCCTACCAATACATTGCCTTCATCGGTATATGCAACATAAGATGGCGTTGTTCTATCACCCTCACTGTTTCCAATTACTTTAGGCTTATCACCATCCATAACTGATACACATGAGTTTGTTGTACCTAAATCTATTCCGATTATCTTTGCCATTATTTACTCCTAAATTTTGTTTCTACTGTGAAGATGTGGACAATAATTTTTTTTTCAAGCCCTAATCAGTGTTTTTTATAACTATCACTAAGGCTGGCTTAATTACACGACCATTAAGAATATATCCTTTCTGAATAACTTCGGCTATATCATCATTTTTCTTCTTTTTATCTTCTATGGTGCTAATAGCTTGGTGAAGCTCAGGATCAAAGTTTTCACCCTCAGGGTTAATCTCTTTGATATTATTTTTCTCAAGAATTTGCTTAAACATATTGAGAAGTAGTTTGTTTCCTTCTTCCAACTGTTCTTTGGTAGTCTTTTCACTACTCAAACTGCAGCTTAAACTCAGGCTGTCATATATCGGTATAATTTCTTGCAATATTGACTCAATAGAGTATTTATAAGCATTTTCAACCTCTTTGGAGCTTCTTTTTTTAATATTTTCTACTTCTGCTTTTGCACGGAGAAGAGCATCATAATTTTCATCGTGTTTTTTTTGAAGTATTTCAATTTCACTCAGCTCTACTTCTTCTTCGACAGCGACGTCTGTGTCTTTTGTCTCCAAATCTTTTTTATCTTCATCATTTGTCGAAGTCATAATTTAATCTCGCTACTAATTACACAATTGGAAGATGTGGACGATAATTTTTTTTTCAAGTTAAATATTTTATATATTAAGCATTTTTATACAATATAATGTATCTATGAATAAAAGAAGCGAGACATACTCGGTAAAAGTTGGTGATATTCTTATAGGATCCAAACACCCTGTCAGGATTCAGTCAATGACCAATACAGATACAGCAGATGTCAAAGCCACGTTTTCACAAATAATGGAACTGTATGATGCTGGATCTGAATTAGTAAGGATTACAGTTAATGATGAAAAGTCCGCGAAAGCTGTTGAGTCAATAAAATCGCTTCTAATTCAACAAAACTACAATGTTCCATTGGTTGGAGATTTTCATTTTAACGGACACAGCTTGCTAGCTAAATATCAAGGGGCAGCGTCTGCGTTAGACAAATATCGGATAAATCCAGGGAATATAGGTGGGAAAGATAAGTTTGATAGTAATTTCGAACAAATTATACAAATAGCTATAGATAACAATAAGCCTATACGCATAGGTGGTAACTGGGGTAGTATTAATAAACAGACTCTTGATGAAGTAATTTCTGAAAAAATTGATAAAGAAGATTCTATAAGTTATTCAAATATAATGAAAAATATTCTAGTAGATTCTGTAATAATGTCTGCTAATAAAGCTATTGCATTGGGTTTAAAGAAAGACAGAATTATTGTTTCTTGTAAAACAAGTAATGTCTCAGATTTACTAGATATCTATGAATCATTGTCAACACAATGTAAATATCCACTGCATTTAGGATTAACGGAAGCTGGTTTAGGTCGTGATGCTATCATTTCATCTACCTCAGCGTTGGCAATACTCATAAATAAAGGCATAGGTGACACAATTAGGGTCTCTCTTACCCCTGAAAGCAACCAATCAAGAGCTGAAGAAGTAGAAGTTTGTCAACAAATCTTGTCTTCGCTAGGTATAAGAAACTACAACCCAAGAGTTATCTCATGCCCAGGTTGTGGAAGGACAAGTAATACATATTTTATTGAGCTTTCAAAGTCAATCAAAAGCTATATCAGTGATCAGATGCCTACGTGGAAAAAGAAGTTTCCCGGAGTTGAAGACTTAAATATCGCAGTGATGGGTTGTATAGTTAATGGTCCCGGTGAATCAAAACATGCAAATATAGGTATTAGCTTACCTGGAAATAACGAAAATCCAGCTGCACCCGTCTTCATAGATGGGAAAAAATATAAAACACTGCATGGAGATGATATTGAAAATCAATTTATTGATATATTACAATCATATATAGAGGAAAAGTATTATCCTGAATAAAGTACCTTTTTTATAGATATTGGCCTCATCATTAACATCAACAAACAAATATTCAAAATACCCTGCCGTTTATAGCAATATTATCATTGGAAACAGTTGTGGTTAGAAGTATGTTTAGTACATGAGCAAGTTACTAGATTAATAACTCTGTCCCATTGTAACATGATATTTATTATTGTGTTGTGTTATTTGCCTATTTATTTTTTTATATTTAGGCGCGTGAGAGTAACTAAAGCTTAAAAATAATGGCAAATCATAATAATTTGTAATGCAATTATTATAAGTAGACTTAACTTCTCTCAAATTCTGTTAAATATTCAAAAGTAATCTCAATTTCTTTTATAAATATATTTGAAGAATTAATGGCTATCATAAAAAATTTTAAGATGATAGGCTGAGTTCCTATTTAATTTAAGGTAATATAGTGCATCAAAAAATAAAGGATTATATGGCAAGATTTTTAAGACAACATGAAGCTATCAATGATAAACAGCTTCGAACAACAGTAAAACTACTGGGAACACTTTTAGGCAATGTGATTAAAACTCATGCTGGTAAAGAAGTATACAATGCTGTAGAAAAACTAAGGAAGGGGTTTATCGGTCTCAGAGAAAATGAGAATAGCGTTAAGCATGATCAACTAATTAAGTATATTGGAAAATTAAACAGAAACACACTGACCGATGTTATAAGGTCTTATAGTAAGTATTTTGCATTGGTGAATGTCACCGAGGAAGCTTTTCAGCATATTAGTCGAGAAAGACATCTTAAATCTGGTTATGAATCATGGGATGGCTCATTTGATAGTACACTCAGAGAGTTTATAGATCAAAAAATTAATGGACAAGATCTTCAAGAGTTACTGAGGCATTTAAAATATATCCCTGTTTTTACCGCTCATCCTACAGAAGCGAAAAGACGTAGCGAAATGCATCTAATGAGACGTATATTTTCTATGATACTAGAACTCCAACAATACAAAGGTCAATCTATAAAAAAAGAAGAGTTGCTCGAAAAACTTGAATCTGAAATATTGATACTATGGAAAACTGATGAAGTCAGATTAAAAAAACCAACTGTGATTGATGAAGTAGAGAATGGCTTATATTATTTTAGAACGTCATTATTCAAAGCCATACCACAAATATATCGTGACCTAGAAAAAGCTATATATAGAAAATATCAAGATGATCCGATAAACAATGAAATTGAAGTGCCAAGTTTTATTCGCTTCGGTTCTTGGATTGGGGGTGATAGAGATGGAAATCCATTTGTAACACCTGAAGTTACATGCCAAGCAGTCTATATGCATGCTGAAACTGTAATAACTGAATATATCGAATTAACAAAAGAATTGTCTAAATATTTAACCCACTCTATTCAGCATACAGATTTATCTAAAGCATTTTTGGAATCATTGGCTATGGATGATAAGTATTCTAAAGATGCTCATTATAATAGTACTCAAGATTTTATCAAAGAGCCTTATAGAAGAAAGTTAAAGTTTATGGAATTCAGATTGAATCAATCACTTAAAACTATAAGAGATTATAAAAACAAAAGTGGATATAAAGAAAGAGAGCATGCTTATAAGAATGAGCAAGAGCTTCTTAAAGATCTATATCTCATAAGAGACTCTTTAGCGCATGATAAAGATGAGAAATTAATAGATTTTGGTTTAAAGGATTTAATTAGACTAGTTGAAACATTTGGTTTTTTTCTAGTCAATCTTGATATTCGTGAAGAATCTACAAAACATAGCAATGCTATTCATGAAATTATAAATTTACTAACTAACAAAGATTATCTATCTTTAGATGAAAATAATCGTATGATTATTCTAGAATCCATCATAAGAAGTGACTTTAAAATTGATTCTATTTATAAAAAATTATCTAAAGAGACTAAAACTGTAGTTGATGTTTTTCTAACTATGGTTAAGTTGCGAAAAGAAATTAGTGAGGAAGCATTTGGTCATTACATAATATCGATGACACATGAGGCGAGTCATATACTCGAAGTTCTTGCTATAGCAAAACTAACAGGGATGGTTGCAAAGAATGATAAAAAAGGCTGGGTGAGTAGTGTTAAAATTTCTCCCTTATTTGAAACAATAGATGATTTATCGAGAATTAGTCCGATACTTGAAAAACTTCTGGATAATGATTTATATAAGGAAATACTTAAAAACACAAAAAATAGGCAAGAAATTATGCTTGGATACTCTGACTCATGCAAAGACGGGGGAATACTATCCTCTTCATGGAGTCTATATAAAGCACAAAAAGAAATTACTGAAATTTCAAAAAAATACTCTATTGAATGTAGAATGTTTCATGGTCGTGGAGGAACAGTTGGTAGAGGTGGAGGTCCAACACATAATGCTATTATTGCTCAACCAGATGGTACTGTTAACGGCATGATCAAAATTACTGAACAAGGAGAAGTTTTATCATATAAATATGCATCTTACGAAACTGCCGTTTATGAATTAGAAATGGCCATTGGCGGACTCATGAAAGCAAGTCAACATATAGTATCAGAAGAATCAAAAGCTGATAATGTTATTGAAAAAAGTATGGAATTAATGTCACAAAAAGGTGAGGAGCACTATAGAGAATTAACAGATAATACTCCTGGCTTGATAGATTATTTCTATGAAGCAACACCTGTACAAGAATTAGGTCAATTAAATATTGGCTCTAGACCTTCTCATCGAAATACAGGTGACCGATCCAAACAATCAATTAGAGCAATACCATGGGTTTTTGGATGGTCTCTTTCTAGACATACTTTACCTGCTTGGTACGGACTTGGTTCTGCCATAAAGCAAGTTTTAGATGATGATGAAAAAAACCTTAGCCTTTTACAAAACATGTATAAAAAATGGCCATATTTTAATGTATTATTAGATAATATTAGAATGGCATTAGCAAAAGCTGACTTAAATATTGCAAAAGATTATTCTGAGCTTGCAGAAGATCAAAAGTCTGCAAAAATCATTATTGACAAAATACAAAGAGAATATCATCTAACAAAAAAATTACTTTTAAAAATAACTAATACAAGTGAATTATTATCTGCGTTATCTCCGATATCTTTATCAATACACAGAAGAATGCCTTATCTTGATCCTTTAAATTACATACAAGTTAAATTACTAAAAGAGTGTCGCAAGAATAATAATCAAGATTTATTCGATCCATTGCTTAGATCAATTCATGCTATTGCTAAAGGAATGAAAAATACTGGTTAATATTAATCATTAATTAATTTTTACTATTTTGTAAATATGATAGCAAGTTTTCTGGTGATGTTTCACCATATGGGTCTTCCTCATAATTATCTGTCTTGCCAGGTTCCTCGAAGATCTTCTCTATTTTACAATTATTGATGATTGCTGCATATCTCCAACTTCTCTGTCCAAACCCCAAATTACTCTTTGCTACACTCATGCCCATTGCTGATGTAAATTCTCCATTTCCATCAGGTATAGTTTTAACATTTTTGATAGCACAGTCAATTGACCATGCATTCATAACAAAAGCATCGTTAACAGATACTACAAAAATTTCATCAATACCTTCTTTCTTGAAAGTTTCAAAATTTTGATCAAACCCTGGTAATTGATAAGTGGAACATGTGGGTGTAAATGCACCAGGCAAGGAAAATATTATAACTCTTTTGTTTGCAAAAATATCATTGCTACACTTAGTTACAAATTTACCGCCCATGGGACAAGTTCCTTGTTCTGGCCTTACATCGCCTTCTCTAAACTGAAATTCTATGTTCGGGATAGTATCCCCAATATTTATAGTCATCATAAACCTCCTTGTTAGCAATACATTGCATTTAGAATCATTCTAAATTACCAATAAGATAAAATCAACAAATAGAATAGAAGTAAACGGCCTCAATGATAGAGTGGCTCTGTGTTGCAATAATTAGGCAATACAACAACTATTTATTATCATTGATTGTTGCTATCGGTCTGCTTTTGTCCATGATCCATTCGCTCCACGATCCAACATATAGTTTAATACCGTGAACACCTGCTATCTCTAACGCCAATATATTATGGCAAGCTGTGATTCCTGAACCACACATAGAAATAATATCATTGCTTTCTGCTTCACCTATTAGTTTACTGAAAGTATGTTTTAATTCTTCCGCAGATTTGAAGTGTCCTTTTTTATCAAGATTTTGACCTAACGGGTGCGAAATAGCCCCTGGAATATGTCCAGCAATAGGATCCACGGGATCTTTAATGCCTAGATATCTTTCTTTTGATCTAGCATCAACTATCAACTTATCCATTTTATACTGAGCGTCTTCTACATCCTTGATAGATACATGCATGTCATCTTGAACAGTTGGAGTAAAAACTGATCTCTCAAAAATTGTGTTATCCTGAGTTAGCTTTCCACCAGAAGCCATCCAGCCACCTAAAGCACCGTCTAATACAGCAACATTTTTATGGCCAAGCCATCTTAAAATCCACCACATTCTTCCGGCAAATGCTCCACCAGCATCATCATAAACTACAGCCTGCTTTGAGCTATTAAATCCCCATTGAGAAAGTTTTTCCGAGAGAGCATCCGGATCAGGAAGCGGATGTCTACCGCTGTTTACTGTCTTTTCACTCGCCAAATCAGCATCAATATCTACAAATATAGAATTCGGGATATGCCCTTCATTATAAGCTTGTAAGCCATACGTGCTATCTTTTACATCACATCTACAATCGAAGATAATAAAGTCTTTATTATCTATATTATTTTTTAAAATATCAGCAGATATTATTGTTTTATAATTCATTTTAAACCTTAAATATAAAAATTAAACCGACAATTAATGTCAGAACATTTAACATAACACTTATGGTATGCAGCTTCTTAAACCTTGGTACCCCTGCTTCTCCCATATCTCTTGCTGCATTAATTACAGGAATCATGAGTTTACTTGTTACAGTCAAAGCTATCATGACTATCAATAAAGCTAATAACATTGTATTCGTCGGTATGCTTAGCAAAAAAATGAGTACTATACTTAATAAGCCCATTATTAAACCAAAAATATAATACTTTGGGAAAAAAGCACGTAAGAATAATCCTGCACTCTTCTCATCTAACACTTTGAATACTGTCGGCGCAATAATTGCCGAAAAAAATATGATTGATCCAACCCATATGCTCACTAAAACCAATATAATGTCTAAACTCATATACGACCTCCTCTGTCATAATTGATATTATACAACATGACTTAATAAGCTTATAATTTAATATGCCTAAATCAATTATTGACCTCAATGCGACAAAAGAAAATGCAATAAACGAATTAAATGACTTTATTGATAATAGGTTACACTCTTACGAAAGTATGCGTAACTATGATCTTGGTGAGAACAATCATCAGAATGTAAGTTTGTTATCTCCATATATCAGACATAGGCTAATTACTGAGCAAGAGGTTGTCTCTGCAGCATTGAATAAGTTCCCTCTACCTAAAATTGAAAAATTCATCCAAGAAGTCTTATGGAGAACCTATTGGAAAGGATGGCTAGAACTACGTCCTC
>ERZ1046367.332-NODE-332-length-34607-cov-64.899398_pt1 | contig 34607 bp, 39 predicted proteins | sample MGYA00383091_ERZ1046367 | MGnify/ENA primary metagenome ERZ1046367 (study PRJEB29581, sample SAMEA5548361) | metagenome | biome: marine; feature: coastal; material: water | depth 50 m | study: Short-term variability in the microbial, nano- and picoplankton... | reverse complement strand
AGTATTACAAAAGAAATACCTGTTACGTCTGCTTCTTTTATGGTCTCAAAGATACCTCTGGAGACTAACAGAGAACCTGCTGCTATCACTAGGAAGGTTAGTAACCAATATCTTAGGAAAGTCTTATTCATGTTACTTACCCTCCGCAATATCTAATGCTTTGTTGAACTCTGTCAGACGTAGAATGACTGCCCAGAAGTCTACAATAGTGGTCCACCTATCTATAAAATAGGTCATTGATCCTTCAACTCTTGAGAAAGCGTTTAATACTTGACTCAGTACACCTAGTGTGATCAGTTGTTGGAAATAAGAAGGTGCAATAGCAATCATAGCTATATTACCCAGACATAACCCGAAAGCTGTCTGCCAGATACCGAAGCTCATGTAGTAGTTGAATAGGCGGTAGTAGTTCCGCTTAATACTAGAAAACATTGGGAATAACGTCTGCACACAACGTGCGCTGAAGTCATCCTCTGAATGTACTAGTTGTTTTCGGAACTTAGCCTCTACTACTTGATTACGGTATTCTAGTTTAGGTAGCCACCACCCTAAGATGAAGCTTATGATAGTACCACCTAATGACATAGCTAATGCAACCCAGACGAGAAAACCTTCAATTATTTCACCATTCCAGATAGGAAGTCCTTCGGATAATTCCCAAAGTATAGGTATGAATGCAAATAGTACGAGTACCGCAGAGAATAGTCCGATAAACAAACCTTCAAGTGTTTTACCAAACACCATAAGGTCTTCTTGTATCCTTTGTGATCCACCTTCTATTTTAGCTTTACATTTATTCCAACGGTTTAGGTAGTAATGGGTGTTAGCTTCTCGCCATCTGAATATCCAACGCCTTGTCTGCCATGTACCGTAAACAGACATAGGTACATAGATTACTAGTATCTCAAGGAAAGAAGGTATGGTGTCTTCCTTGAGTATCAGGGTGTCAGATAATCGTCCTAAATCCCAGCCTAAGAATAACTGCCAGAACCTCGCTTCATCGTACCCTTGAATAGCATCCCATAATTCACGATTCCATGAGTTGTAGAATACTAGTATTTCAACACCGTACCAAGTCAAGCTCATAATTATTGACAGGAAGAACCATGCGTAGGGTGCATGTTTTGATAGAAAGAATGATTTTAACATTAGTGCTCTCCCTGTGCTATTGAGCCAGTGAATCCCCAGAATTTCCTATAGTCGGTTGCAAGATGAGATAACTCAGGTTTTGCACGGAAATCTGTTGGTCGTAGCCAGTACATAGTGGTAGCTGGGATTCTGATGAATGCTAACCGCACTTCTTCATCTTCCACACCTAACTTTTTTAAGAATACTAGAAGTTTAGCGGATATTTGATAAGCTTGAGCTTCTAGTGCTGATTTATTGATTTTACTGAGGTATGCTTCAGGTGTTCTTGGCCCATGAATTCCTAACCAGACATCACCGATTAGGAATCTACGTGATCCACCTAAGAACATTAAGCTGCACGAACTAGCGCAGACAACTCTACCTCTTGAACTCTCTAAGGTGGCAGGAGTGTATACTTCTTCACCCATCTCATTTATTACAGGGTCTTCCCTTACTACAGTGATCACATCACGTATGCTAAAGTGACTTGCGATACACATCCCCTCGCTTAGGTCACCTCCTGGTGACTCTAAGATTACAGCGAATCTTTTAGGTAATTGCGGGACTATCTTACGACAGTCTCCGCTTTCAACATTACCTGTGAGAGAATAGAGAGCTTCATCTATTTTCTGGAGCTTTAGACCCTCTGATTTAGGACCTGAGTATGCGGCATCTTGAGTTAGCTCTCGAATTGCATCTGTTTGGTTTAGTTTATCAGACGTTAAGTGTTTACTGAGTACAAACACTAATACTGAGGATATCGTGAGGATTGTAGTCCATTTTAATAGTTTCAACATCTTCTATCTCCCACTTGGTTTTGTTGGGATCTACTTCATAAACATATCAAATAATACGAATATTACAATAGCTCCTATGATTAATAAACTTTTGTTGAATTTCATCCTATTACCTCATCGTATAGGCCGTGTTTTACGGCTTCTTCTGCAGTCAACCACACATTGGTTGACCTTAACAGATTCTTTTTGATGTATGCTTTTGTTTTACCAGTGTGTTTCCGGTAGTGGTTTACGATATGTTCATCTAATTGTTCTAGGTGAACGGAGTCGGCTTCTAAATCAGAGTAATTTCCGATTAATCCTGTGCTAAACTCATGTGACAGTACGCTACAGCTTCGATGTACTTTACGGAGTCCTTTTGTCCCTGCCATTGAAATTAGTAGTCCACAGCTTGCTGCCATTCCTGTAGCGTATGTGGAGATTGGGAATTTGTGGCGTTCCATGAGGTCTATCAATGCTAGAGCTGAGTGGACTGCTCCACCATGACTATTTACTATTAATGTCAGGAAATCACCATCTTCTTTAGGTGCCATGTCGTAGTTATAGAGAAATCTCATAGCTGGTTTTACACTTTCATCATTAATGTCATCCATCAGCAGGTGTCGTTTTTGCATCCACATTGGGTCCATCATTTGATTCATCATTTGATTCATATTCTTTAAACTCCCTTAAAACAAGTATTCTTCTGTAAATTGCACCCAATCTCCACAATCCTCACAGATTGCATGAGCACCACAGGCGAGTTCGTCATGAACCCATTTTTGCAGCGAGACTGACCAATAGCTTTGGGATTCAGCATATACGCTAGTCCCTCCGCATTCCTTACAACAATATATTACTCGGTCCTTAGCCTTAGCTTCAAGTGTTGTGACTGTTGTGCTTGGACTTACACCTAATTTTACTCTGTCTTTGAATATTTGCATTTTCAGTCCTCCCAATAAGTTCCACGCTTGTACAATTGAATTGCTGTGTTAAAGTCACAAGGGTATTCTCTCATGATCTGCTCAAAGTGCTTTATGAAATACATAGGCCGTTATTCCAGTTGTTAATTGCACCATTCATATCAAAGTCGGATTTACCTTGACGCCCACAGGACGTACATTCTAACCAAGTTTCCTCGTAGTGACTTCCTGCATCATGGCGCATGGTTACTTCGCCCTTCTTACAAGTGCATGGGACTACTTCTGGACGTAGAGGCGTAGCAGGGGCTTCCTCTTCCTTTTTACCAAAGATAGCATCATAGTTATCTGAGTAGGCGTCTGAGTTAGCCCGGCTCTTGATAGGTTGCCCTGTAGTAGGGTTACTTGTTGTCATATGTCCTCCTTTATGTATTGAAATGCATACTACAGTATACAATGTACACTTTATGGTACATATTATAGTATATTATATACACTTTATGGTACATTATTCTGTCAAAGCTGCCCAAGAAACTGGGAACAATGGTTCGATTATTTCGGAAACGTGTCGAGAAAGTGCCTGAATTTCGACTTGTGCATGGGCATCTGTACGCTGCTTAAACATACGAGCGTAAGCCGCTAGTGAGCCTGTGACGTAGTAGCTAGTCATCATAGACTGGGGTAAGACCATACGAGCCATTTCAGGTGCTATGTCATCGTTGAGCATGGTCTGATACATTTCCACACACTTGTTAACGTAGATGTGGTAGTCCCAGAGCCAGCGTTCATTGTCTACATGAGCATCGCCACTGCCCTGCTTAATACTACCCTCTGGTTTCCCACGCCACACTTTAGGCTGATAAAATTCAGGAGCATCATCAACATACCTACGGCTGACTTCATTACGAGTGAAACCTACGATATGTTTGAACTCCTGACGTGCCACAAAGATAGGCACTGTGTACCGTAAGGTGATCTGTGGGTGACTGAAGGGTGTCCAGTGACCATGAGTTGCAAGGTACTTGATCAGCTTTATATCATCTGCGTGTACGCAGTCGGCCTTAGCATACTTAAATGGGTTGTCAATCCACTCACTCTCCTTATCAAATGATACTCGTGCCGCATTCACTACAGTAAGGTCATCGCCCATGTGGTCAATATACTCTGCTTTAATGTCTGTCATTCTAAACTCCGTACTTCAAATATAACCCAATAAATAGTCCACCCCAACATATGACTCCACCTGATAAAATCAGAGCCCATATTAGTAATTCTTTCATCTTAGTTCAGTTACCCCATTGGTCAGCCATAGCATCAGCGATTCCTTGGTAGGTTGTGCTTCGTATTTTCCATCTATCTTTACTCGGAGGTAAGTAGTGTAGACGTTCTCGTTCTTTCTTAGGGAGTTTCATCATTTCTTCTTTGACATTATCTGTTTCAGTTAGTAAGGGTAGCCCCTTTAACCATAAACATGTGGCTTTTTGCTCAGTATGACCAAACATCCATGGTTGTACCACTTGTGATTGTTTTGTGTCACCTATAAGCCTTTTTGCATACTTATGCATGATAGGGTTCTCTATTGCTATCTTGGGTATTGGGGCATCAAGGAGTTTCTTGAAGAACTCAGCACCGTCAAATAGTTGCGGCCAGCGTTTAGGGTCTTTATGGAGATGACATACACCTGCGTTAGTTAGGAAAGTGCAGGGAGGGTGTGCAATCATTAGGTCAAATTCACTTAGGTCTAAGTCAAACACATCTCCTTGGTAGTGATTTCCTGTTGTTGAATCGCTTGGTAATAGGTCACAGCTTGTGGCATCATGACCTTTTTTAGTGAATGCATCTCGCACTCGACCACTATACTCACAAGCTATTAGTACTTTCATTGTATTATTCCGTTTGATTGATTTCTTTTTCAGGCTTACCATTTAGTATAGCCAGTTGACGCTCGAGTTCTTCATCGGATAGGTCTCCGAAGTCTAGGTTAGCGTTGAAGTTTTCAGTTCTTTGTAGCTTTGGTTGCTGATATTCGGCAATAGTTGAGGCTAGTTTAGCTGCTTCAACGGGATCACCGTCTTGTATTGCACGTAGCATCATAAGTTGCATAACGGTTAACCCTGATGGCATGTCTTCGACAACTCCATCTGATAACCCTTTGAGGATTGCTACAGTTTCTTTCATTTTCTCTTTGGCTTCTTTATTAGCTCTACGTTTATCAGCTGATTTGTAAGCCATTTTACGCATATGCTCTGTATCCCACTTAGGTTTTAAGTTCTTCAGAGAATTAGGGTTTATGTTGTGAGTTGAGGAAGGTGATACATTATTTAGTTCAACTTCCCCTTCTTTATATTTAGTGTAATCGTTACTCATTAAGTCTCCTTATAGTTCAATTCTAGGTTAATGTCCTATAAGGTACTTAAAAGCCTAGATGTTCATTGCAAGGATCTTTTTCATCTTAGGCCCGTGAGCAGGGTATGCGATTACTTTTATCGATTTATCCCAACAATCACGACAGTCACCGCACTTACCTTCACGGCTATACGCTCCGCAGACAGCCCCTTTTGTAGGTGTATCAGCTGTCGGAATGATTGTAGAAGAGTATTTACCTCGAATGACACCTCCCGATATACTATCGCTTGAGTACCTGACTACAACGTTAGGTAATCTGTTCATTTTCATCAAGATTGATTTAAACTTATCAAATTTATACATTCTTGTTGGTAGCCAGTGTTTAATCCATGGGGTTGCTGACATAACTTGATATACTTTATAGGCTAAACGCCTGTCATATAGGTCACCACTGTCAAGCCAACGGAACCATAGTTGAGAGTAGATAGACTTGACCATTTCGTCAACCCATTCTTCCCTTTTCCAATCTTCTTTGTTGAAGTCTCTGGGTTTCTTAACATTGGGCATATTGTAGAACCCACCTCTTGCGTAACACCCATCACATGCTGGGACGAAGCTTCCGTCTTTCTCTTTAGATCCAGGGCATGTTGTTACTGCTTCGAGTGACCATGATTTACATGGCATTTTATCGGTGTTGGATAGCTTCACCATTTTACTAGTCTCTGTCAAATATATTTAAAAAGAATGATAATATCATCAATGCTGGCAAGATAAAGACCATTTATGTATTTGCTCATATATTTATCCCTTAGGGTTGGTTAAATTATTCGTAAATGGCTCTTGTGTTAGAAAAAATAAAGAGGAGAGCCCCGTCAGGGACCCTCTCTCTTGACTTATTTAAAAGTCAGTATCTGTATCAACGTCTTCTTCCATATCGAAGTCAACAGAGCCAGTGTATTCCACTAGGTTTGTCACTTGAATTGCTGAGAGGATAGTTGTAATACCTTTCTTTCCCATTACATCATAAGTTGCTCGGTAAATCTTAACGTTTCCGGTTGTGCCGTTGCCAATGTTGTTGAATTTGGTGATAGGTTGTTTCTTTGCATCCACAAAACCTACAGGAAGGTTAGGAGTCCCATCTGCTTTGACTGCTTTACGTTTTAAGTTAACAGCAACATTACCATTGTCGAGTGTCCGCACTTTTCCTAAGTCTTCAATCTCAGACTGTCGTTCAGCTTCGACTTCGATTTGGCACTCCCACTGTAGGGCTCCAAATGGACTTACTGGTTTGTCAGGGTCAACTTTAACGTAGTTAAGGTTTACGTTACGTAGGATAGAGGTTCCAAGTTGTGTCATTGTGTGTTTTCCTTTTTGGTTTATAGGTTAAGTTGATATTGATCGTCAGAGTCGGGCTCTAGATAGAGAGGGCAATCTGCTAACTCATCTTCACCAGACTCTATTTCTTCTACAATCTCGTAGGTACATGCTCGACCTTTCTGATTGTTGTAGTCAGCAGGGATTGCGACTACGTCTCGGGGGTTAATCTTCACAGCCATAAGGCGTGAGTCCGAACCTCCAAACATTGCTGCGTACTCATATGCTGCGAAATGAAGTCCATTAGAGCAAGTGCGGTGCTTGTCTTCATCTACTACATTGCGTGGCATAGTGGGTTGTGCACCAACGGAATTATCCATCATTCTTGTGAAATGATCTTTATAACCAATGGTTACAGATTTGTATGCAATGAAGTGACCATCTTCTGTGATTGGAAGCTTTGCGACTTGCAAGAAGTCGTATAACTCTTGTACAGCTCGGAAGGATGGGTTTTCTAACAGGTTAATCACAAAGTTTTCAAGTGCAAATACAGAGTGATTCTCACTGATAAGATCGATAATTCGAGTTGCTAACTCATCGGGTAATCGATAGCTATCATAGTAGATACAGTCGCCTACCAGCTCAAAGTTTGTATCTTTGATGTTTTTGATTACTGATTTACGGGGATTAGCGATGTCTAAGGCTATCTGGTAACCATCGTCATCTTCCCATGAAAGATAACTCTTAATTGAGGAGAACTCAGGGTGATCATGGTGGATCACAATGGGTTCTAGTCCGTCAAATAATGTTATCGAATTTTCTGTTATAACTTTCATGTTCATTTTACTTTCCTTTTAGTAGTAAAGTGAGTTGTTCAAGGGCTGGTGTTAGCTTAGCGGTATCATCGTAGTAGCTTCTGTCAGATAAGGCATTCAATATCCGACAGTATTCTTTAACTTTAAGGCTACTTTTTATGGTTTCCTTGCTAATCCTAATAGTGGTGTTTGATTGAATAGTATCCGCTTCTTCCAATTCTAATGAATTTAGGTAAGAGATCGAACGATTTCTCGGATGTCTCAGGAGTATTTGTTTCCTGTTTGCATCGGTAAACTTCTTAACCACAGTTTTCATATCATAGTCGATAGGATTTTCTGCTTTATCGATTGCTTTCTCTAGTATCATTGCTTCAGCTCTGCCGACACGGGTTAGATTATACATACTTTGAAGCATCTTCTTCTGACGTTCTGATTTGATTAAATCTGACTTAGCTTTTCGGTAGAAAGTATCTTGAACACTGGATAGCTCTGTCAATCCTTCTTTTTCTGCATCTTTCCAGTATGATTTACGGAAACCGAAGATCGTATGGTTGTTTGCTGCAAATTGGATGAGCTCTGGCTCTACGCCAATTGGTTCGTAGTTACTTAACTTGACGTAGTATCCTGCTGACGGTAGTGTTTTATCGTCTACTACTTTGAAACTCTTAGAGTGTTCGTTGTAGATTAGGACATTACTTTTAAGTCTTGTTGCAGAGTTAACACTACGAGGAGCTGCTTTAGCTTCAGTGACTACTGATGACAGAAGTGTGTACGTTACACCTAGTTTGTCAAGCTCGGCTTTGGCTTCTTTAACTTTAGTCTCAAAGTCTGCTTTCTTAGATACTTTAGGTAAGAAGATTCTGTCATTGTTTTGCAAAGTCAGATCTTCACCAGCGTTAGCTTTGATTGTGTTTCCGATCCTCCATGTTAAATCGTTTAAGTAGGTTGTAGCTGAATGGTTACTTTTGGAGGCTACGTACCTCCAGTTTGCGAGTGTAGGTCTTAGATTCTCAAACTTTATCATACTTTTTGAAGATCTGCAAGATTTAAGATGATTGTGAATTACCACTTTCTCACATGAAACTATAGTTGTCGATGCGTAATAACGCTTCCACCCTCTTACAGTCATGTTTTTATGATTAATTGTGATAGGCACGTTTGATACTTTATCAGGTGCTTTTTCTAAGACTAGGAATTTCTCGAAGTCTGTGGTCGTAGCAGCGATATCATCTTTTACGTCTTGAGCAAGTGTCTTAAGTATTTGAGCAGTCTTTGCCTCTAGCCATTCAAGTGTTTTTGTGGATAATTCCAGTGATTCACGGGAAGGAGTAATATCTACCTCTCCTAGTTCAGCGGTGACACTCATTGATCCATAACCAATTGTATTTCGTATTTCAGAACCATAAGGTAGGTCATAAGGATCGACATAGTAACATATCTGGCCCATTATGATTTCTAGTGAACTACCGAAGCTATCAAATGCATATCCTTTTGAGAGGTCTGGCATTACTTCCCACTCGAAGTCATCATCATTGGTTATTATCGGTTTTACTGGAAAATACTTCAGTTGCTTACTGAGTTCTTCTTTGAACTGGCGAAGCGAAGTTCTTTCTGAGTTTACACTAATCTGAAGCCCGTTAGGTTCCTTTGTAGGTTGAGAACCTATTAGGGAAACTGTAGGCATTCCTTCGTCTTTGTAGGCAGTGTAAGAGTATGCGGTACCGTTATAGTAGTTGATTATACTATAAGTGTCGGCTATGGCAAACGGTGTTTTAGAACCTAATCCGTAAGTACCGATGAACTCATTATCGCTGTCTTTGGTTGAGTAACCTAAGTTGGTGTAGATATCATAGAATTTATCAGGATCTATACCTGTGCCGTAGTCTCTGATCTTGAATGTCTGATCAATCCAAGTGGGTATTGAGAGTACGAAGGGTACGTCACCTTTACCTGCTTGGTTGTGAGAGTCTACCGCATTAGCAGACAACTCTCGGATAACTGCAGCTACTTTATTAGTGTATAGTTTATCGGTCAGTATGCTGAACATCTTAGCGTTCATTTGCATCTGAAATGATTGAGTGTGTTGCAGTCCTGATGCGACTGCTTTTGATCCATAGGATGATAGTTGCATTTTGCATTTCCTTTTGGGTTGCTTAAGGTACTTAAAGTCAGATACCAGTTCCGGTCATCTGTAGTCGAGTTTTATCACATGATAGGTAATGAAGGTCGCCTAACTTGTTGGTGAAGAATGTTAATTCCTGGTGCTTCTCCGTACTTGGTACGTATGCCTTTACGCTTATGCGTTCAGGTGATATCGTGAGTACTTCTGACACCTTGAAGTTAATTGATTGTGGGAACTTTGTTGGACCTACGTACTTAGCAGTGAAGAAACGTCCTCTGCTGTTTAGTAGTTGAAGCTTTAAAATATCTATTCGACGCATGATTGCATCTCCGTTTTGTTGGTTAATCCACAGTTTATTAAGTGAGGAACACCTCATATAGAAGTATTCCCCACAGTGATACAAAGACCATTGTCATCCATACTCTGAATGGGTCTACGTTGCGCATAAAGTTGAACATCCTAGTGCGCTCCCTAACTCTTCCATCGTGCATACATAATTGTTATCTTCATCGCATAAGATTACAAATGCTTTATCTCTTTCTTCAGCTTCTGAAAGGAGAGAGTTGAGTAACTCTTCTTCTTGCTCAAGACTTTTGAAGACATAAAATATTGTGTGCTTATGCGTTTCACCTTCGATCAGGTGTAGGTAACCTGATACTTTGCTATTAGCTTTCATCATAGTCTACCTCTTAGATATTGTTGCATAGATTAGGAGAATAACCCCGATAATACCCACTACGCCCCCTCCGAAGAAGGAGTATTGTAGGAGTTCTATGGCGAAATAGTAGTATTCCATCATTGAAGTTCCTCCAATAATTCCACCTCGTCGAGGAGCTTCTGCAGATCCTCTTGTGTGTGTATTTCAACACAGTTATTGTGGATATAGCAACGGATTTCTCCGTCTACTAATACAGCTTTTAGGTCTTCACCTGCCTCTATTTGGGATTCTTTCATCATTATTTCCTCTTGGTTTTAATAGTATACAATACGATACTTTAGATCCTTCTTAACAGCGAGATCTATCATGTGCTTTGTTCCACGAGATTTTAGATCCCAAAAAGCAACACATGCGTCTGCATTATCTGCCATTTCGCCATTACGACGATAGCCAGCAGATTTGCCATATTTATCCCATTGAGCTGGGAATTCTTTTACGTGATAACCTCTTTCTTTGGCATATTTCTCACCTAAGTTATCAGCCCCACGTGCTAAGCCACTTACAATGGCAATGCTGTGGGTCTTGGCTTTCAGGGTTAGAAGCTTATCAAGTGTACTACATAGTAGCTCATAGTCCTCAAAGTCACGACCACCAGCTACTATTACTCTGAACTCTTCCATAATGTACTCCAACTCAGTCATGATATTTCCTCTTGGTTATCATTAAGTTCTATTCAAAATACCACAAGGGCCACGAAGTGGCTGGGCAGTAATCTATGTACTGTCGGTACCCCCAGCTCTTGTCGGATGATTCAGGGTTTGTCGGATGATTCAGGGTTTTTTGAGCGGAGCGAATCTCTGATTATCAGGTTGCTCCAGGTTAGCTACTGGTGAAAAAATAACAACGAGGAACCCCTGATGATCAGGTTGCACCTCAGCTAGCTACTGGCAAAAAATAACAACGAGGAACCCCGAAGGGCTCCCCGTTTGCTAAGCCCTAGAATGCATCTAGGACTTCATCACTTTCTTCTTCGTCGAATACGTCGAAGATCGAAAATGGTTTAACCATTTGCATCACTTTGATGCAAGCTAGGTTATAGAATGTGCCTCTAGAAGTCTTTACGACTTTAAAGGCTAGTTCCACTACGGAACCCTCGCCTAACTCCGTAGTGATCGGACGTTTTGCCCTATCAATTACTGGAGTTGGGGAGATCTCATCCCCGTTGGGATAAGTTGCGTTGGAGTTGATCCACACGCTTCCGTCCTTGGAAACGTTGCCTACCTGCTCTAGGCCTTCGCCTGAAGCAAGTAGACTATATTGCTTGCCGAAGTCCCGCTTTATGGGAGTTTGGATCCGGCTGTTCACGACACGGATGTCGCGTAGAACTTTGAAGTCCGCCATCTTGGTCTACCTCTTGGTTAAAAAAAGGCACTGTTCTTTTTGAACAATACCACAAGGGCCACGAAGTGGCTGGTGGACGCGGAGCGTTATTCCCTGAAAGTATACTGATGGTATGGTTGGGTAGTATTGGTGTGGTGTGTAGTCTTATGAGTGACTTCAGGTATACGTGAGGAGGTAGGATGGAGTACCACAGGGTGTATGTTAGGAGGACTTTGGGACTACCCCTAGGGTCACCTCGGGGCCACCCTCAGTATCCCCGTATCATCCCACCATCAAGGTAGTCTATGGGAATTACGTAGGGTATTCATCGGGGCTATATAAGGATACCGTAGGGATGGGTTGGTCTTTGGGGATCCGTCAGGATCCTTGTGACCTCGAGGGAATCCGAGAGGTCCCCGAAGGTCTCCGAAGGGGGCCTGAGGGACTAGGGGGGTCATGGATTACTTTAGGGTACTTGATATTATAGGGACTTAATACATGTATCCTATAGAGATTAGTACAACTTACCTAATAGTATTCTAAGAGAGGTTCCCTATGGTATACAGAGGGGGGTACCCTGTGTAATTCTTTTAAGTACCTTATAGGAATAAATATAGGAGACACATATACACTGGTGATGAGGTAGATCCTTGACACGGCTAGGCCCCCTAAGAAGGGAATAGCCTACCCAAGGACTACTTATGGAATACGAGGGGGTTCCAGAGTCATCCATCAGTGTACACCTACATGTCAATATACTGATATGTGAGTCAGTGGTACCCCTCCCCCTTTATAAGGAATCTTTTAAGTACCTTATAGGAAATAGTTCTAAGGGATCCTAGGGAGTACCTTTAGGATACTATAGGGAGTGTTTAAGAAGTCCTTTATCTACTTCTTCTTCTTATATACCTAAAAGACTACTTAACAGGGATACCTATAGTATACTTATAGGTTACCCTCTTATATGTTGTCTTTTTATTGTGTTGAAGAAGGTTGACCCTAGGGATACCTTAAGTAGTCTGGGAGGGCTTTATGTCAACTAAAGAACTAACTAATAAACAAAAGTTAGCCTTAGCTATCGAAGCTAAGAAACGCAAGGACCTTGGCAGATACAAGGATTCTTTTTCTGACTTTGCAGAAGAGCAGATACGTATCCTACCTAAGGATGCCACACAGGGTTTTATACCCTTTGAGTTTAATGATGCACAGAAGATAGTAAATAATGCTATTGAAAAGCAGTTGAAAGAAACAGGTAAGGTACGTGCCATAATCCTTAAGGCAAGGCAGATGGGCTTAAGTACTTACTCATGCGGAAGAGTATACTGGAAATCCTATCTTACACCTTTTAATAAGTCAGTGGTAATGGCACATGATTCGGCAACATCCGATGCGCTCTTCACCATGTCACGTAATATCATTCAAAACATGAAAGAAGAGTTCAAACCAGCGTTTAAGAAATCTAACGCAAAGGAGATCATGTTTGAACACAATGAATCAGGTTACAGACTATACACCGCAGGTTCCCCTGAAGCTGGACGTGGAACCACCCCGACTATTGCTCATCTATCTGAGGTTGCTTTTTGGACTCATGATGAGAAGATCCTTGCTGGCCTTTTCCAAGGTATATCCCAGGCTGACGGAACAGAAGTAATTCTGGAATCCACAGCTAATGGCGTAGGTAATGCTTTCCATCGTCTTTGGAAAGGTGCCATTGCAGGTGAGAACGAATACATCCCCATTTTTGTACCTTGGTTTCTGATGACAGAATACCGCAGGAATGTAGGGGACCCTGAATCTTTTAAGGAAACTGTAACCGAAGAAGAATCAGAACTACAACAAAAGTATGACCTAGGGCTTGATCAGCTCTACTGGCGCAGACTCAAGATAGCTGAAGGTGGCTTGAATAAATTCCGACAGGAATACCCAAGCAACCCAGAAGAGGCTTTCATAGTCTCAGGCTCCAACGTATTTAATATAGAAAAACTACACAACTTAGCCCCCGATCAGGTCAAGAAGAGACAGTCCTTTAGCTTAGAGACTTGTTCCTTTGAAGATCACAGCGAGGGCTTCCTAGAGATTTTCCAGTACCCTAAGTTCGATGAGAACTTTATAATCGGTGCTGACTGTGCTTTAGGTGTTGGATTAGACTATTCGGCCTGTACGGTATTGAATAGTAAGCGAGAAGTAGTTGCTCTTTACAGAAACAACAAGATTGACCCCACACAATACGGAGATCTCTTATTTTACTTAGGACGCTATTACAATAATGCTCTATTAGCAGTTGAATCAAATTCCTTAGGTATAGCTACGCTTAACCGTCTCAAGCAGATGAGTTACGTAAACCTGTACCATCAAACCAAAGTAGCTAATGTATCTAATGAGGAAGGTACACGTTTAGGTTGGAGGACCACTCAAGCTACTAAACCAATGATCATAGGACATCTTAAGAACGCTATTGAAAATGATGATATCAATCTAGCGTCCCCACGAATAATCCAAGAGTGCATGGATTACGTGGCTGATGACAATGGTCGTACCAACGCGATAAAAGGTTGTAATGATGATACAGTTATCGCAACAGCAATTGCCCTAGAGGTCCTCAGGACCCATGCAGACCGACTCTCAACTACCAAGGTATCTTTTCGAAATCAAGCATACGTCGAAAACCATACCGTTTGGCTGTAGTAAGTCCGAGGATCTCAGGGCAATAATACAGGACATACACTTAGGGTTCTTAACTTTTCCGTTGAGCCTTATAGAGTAGCGAAGTTTCCCAAATAGTCCTCCTCAAGTGTTTGTTTGGATGTGTTTCTTTTCGCTGGGAAAAGACGTAAAATGAAACCTCCACCTATTAGACACCCTAGGATACCCTAGGGCCACCCAAAGATAGATAGATAGATTCGTGTTGAACTTATGAGGTAATGAAATGACAGAAGAAATCCAAGCAGTCTCGGACGAGGAGCTGCTAAAACTCATTGACGCTGAGGTCTCCCAATCTGATGGGAATTTCTTAGATACCTCTGAGTTAAGTGCAGAACGGGAGAAAGCCACTCTCGAATACGCAATGCAACCAACAGGTCACCTTGCACCCCAAGGTGTATCTCGTATTGTTGCATCAGACACAGTGGAAGCTATTGAGGGTTACACCTCGGTACTCTCCGAACTGTTGTTTGACAACAACAAACTAGCTCGACTTAGCCCTGCAGAGAATAACCCAATGGGCGTACTCAAGGCCCGAGCAGGCGCACAGGCTGTTAACCACTGTTTGTTTAAGAAGAACCGTGGTTGGGAGATCCTTAACATGTGGGTCAAGTCTGGCCTGATGTGGAAGGAAGGACTAATTTCTTGGGAGTACGTTGAAGACGTCTCAGTAACAGCTGAGGAGTTCGAAGAGATCACTCTTGAAGCTCTTGATACGTTACTGGCAGATCCTGGTGTGGACATTGTAGGGGACTTATTCTTAGACCCTATCACTGACACATACAAAGATGTTCGTATCAATCGTACAAAGACAACCCGTAAGGTCGAGGTAACCAATGTACCTCCAGAAGCCTTACGTATTTCCCGTGACGCAGAGAGCATCAAAGACGCTCCCTTCGTAGGCCTTGAGTTTGAGACAACTCGCTCTGCGATACGCGCCCGGTACCCGGATAAGAAAGACGAGATTGAATGGGATGATGTTGAATCTCCAACATCTTCTTACAAAGTAGCTGCTAATACTGACGTAGCCGCCAGACGCAAAGCATCAGGTGCAAACAATGTACTCTCATCTGATTCACCAACAGAAGAACTAGAAGCCATGCTTCCAGCCACACTTACCAAGTGTTGGATCTATGTTGACCGTGATGGTGATGGTATTGCAGAGCTTAAACGCGTCATCAAAGTCGCTGGGACTATTCTTGAAGAAGAAGACTGTGATCATATCCAGTTATCTTCCTTTATCCCCTTCAAGATCCCGCATGAGCTTACAGGGCTCTCCATGGCTGACATGGCAAGACCGTCGACTCTTGCGACCACAGCCATACTCCGTGGTTTTGTTGAGAATACTTACTTAACAAACTACGCACCTAAGATTGCAGATCCAAATACAGTAGACTTCTCTGCATTGCAGAACTATAAGCCTAAATCTGTTATCGCATCTATTGGTAATCCGAATGCTGCTGTGGCATCTCTTCCTCCTGAGCAAATATCTACAGGTACTGTACCACTCCTTCAGTATCTGCAAGAACAGAAAGAGCAAGCCACTGGCTTGTCAAAGGCGGCTCAGGGCCTCAACGATACCTTATATGTGTCGGGTAACTCCGAAGCTAAAGTATCGCAAGTGCAATCAGCTGCACAAGTCCGTATACAGTTCATTGCTCGTAGATTCATGGAAACTGGTGGGTTAGATCTCATCGAAGGTGTCTACAAGACTATGATCAAAGAACTAAGTGATACGTCTGTTGGTTTATATACTGGCGATCCTACTTTCAACGAAGTGTTATTCAAGGACTTACCATCGTGTGAGTACCTAAGTGTTGAAGCAGATGTAGGTGATGCCTCTAATCAAACTAAACTAACCAAACTGCAGATGATTGGTGGACAGGTACTACCTGCCCTACGAGATGCTGGTGCTGGTGGTGTTGTATCACCTAAGGCAGCGGCAATGATTGCCCACAAAGCGATAGATGCACTAGGTGAGAATCCTCTTGATTATATAGTCGACTTCACAACTAATGAATTCGAGGAAGCCGCTGAGAAGTCTCGTAAGCAGGAAGAAGCAGAAATCCAGAAGCAGAAGCAACTGGAAGAGAAGCAGACTGCACAGGCGATGGCTCTTCAGCAAGCCAATGTGGACTATACTAATGTCCAATCACAAAACGCCATTCAAGATAATTTGAAGCAGCTTATGGTTGCCTTAGATAAATCTTATCAAGAGTGGGCCAAAGTAACTATTCAGGCTGGTAAGGAACAGCAAGCAATACCGCAGCAACCAAGTATTGATGCCTTATACGCGAAAGCGTTGGCGCTTGTAAACTCTCAAATGACCCAACCTGAAGGTGCTAGGACAATGGTTACTAAAGCAGCTGAAGCTATGACACAGCAAGCTGTAGGTGCAGCCACACAACCCGAGCAGGGTCAAGAGATGCTATATTAAGGGAAGGTGATAAAGTATCTCCTGCTGGATTCGCAGGTTAAAAGAATCTGACTCGCAGTCAGCTCGAAGCCCCTGGTGGTATGCAGGGGTTGCTGGCTGTTCATAACTAAACTGAGGAAAAAGAATGAAGAAGGCAAGTGTAAAGAAGTACACTGAGTCGGCTGATAAGAAATTCAAGCCGAGTATGCAAAAAGATGGTTCATATAAACCAGATACATTCCCCTCTGCTCAACTCGCTTTAACCAAAGCAGAGTTCTCGAAGAATGACCGTGAGCAATTCTTCAATGAAGCATATGGAGATATCATGCTAGATCTATTCGAAGCATGGTTATCCACAGAACCCCATTGTACCAAAGAGCGTGAGTATCTTTACCACGTAGCCATGGGACTAGGGTCTGTGAAAGAACGTCTGGTACGCATTGAGACCTTTGGATTTAACTCAAAGTTCTTAAGCGAGAATCAAATCGAAGAGGAATAACTGATGAATAAAGAAAACGAGAAGGCTAAGAAAGCGCTCGATTTTGCCCACAAGGCCAAGCAAGCTCTTATTGGAGAGATTGCAGGTTCACAGGGTAAGGCACGATTACACGCAGCTACATTTGCTGATTTGTGTTTTATGATTAAGGAATTAGAGACTGACCTTGCAATGTCAGAAGCACCAGCAAGTGCACCTAAACCTAAACCTAAAAAAGTGTCTAAAAAGAAAGAGGACTAAGGGAGTAAGAATTTATGAGCAACGATAATACAGTACCGTCTACCTCCTCAGGAGATGATGGGAATATTGGAGCTGATGTTGAATCCGTTAACTTTGATGATCTACAAGTCCCAATGGGACCTATGGCTGCTGCCTTAGGAATCTTGGAAGAAGACGAAGGTCTACCTGATAGTAACGAAGTTCCACATCCGTCTGACGATGAAGGTGATGATGAACCCGAAGATGACACTTTATCAGAAGACGAAAATAACGAAGACGAAGATAACACTTCAGATGAATATGAGGATGAGGATGATGAAGAGTCTACCCAAGAAGCCGAGTTGCCAGACGAAGGGGAGATCGATTGGGAGTATAGAGTACCTGTCAAGATTGATGGAGAGGTACACCACCTTACCCTAGAAGAACTCCGAAAAGGTTATGCTACGGATCAAAGTCTGTCAAAAAAGGGTGAACAGATCGGTGAACAGCGGAAGGAGCTGGACACTGAGTACAACTCACGTATTAAAGAAGTTCAAGAAGTTGCCGCTGTATTGAACGAGCAATTAACCACATCAGAAACTGCATTTGCCAAAGAGTATCATGAGATCGATAAATCAATTAAGGAAGCCCGTGACAACGGGGATACTTATGAACTATCAGAGCTCAAAGATAAGCGTGAAGCAGTGCAAGAGAAATACTGGGAAGCTCGTAATAAACGCGAACAACTTGCGGAAGGTGTCAAGAAAAAGCAAGAAGCAGATCTAACTAATCACTATCAAGGTCTCCTGACAAAGTTCAATGATGAAATTCAGGATCTAGTCCCAGACTATAAAGCAGATAGTGTTAAGGAATTTGCAATTGCAGAAGGCATCCCCGAAGATCTTCTGGGTCAAATATTCGATGCACGGGTCGTTAAATTTATCGATGATTATCGCCAGCTTAAAGAACGTTCTTCTAAAGGCGCAGTCAAACGTAAACGAGCCCCTAAGGCAAAGAGTATCCCTACAAAGAAAGCTCCTTCTAAGGCTGCGAAAAAGACTCGAAAACAAGGTGAACTTAATTCTCGAGTACTTTCCGGTCAGGGCTCTGACCAAGATCAATTAGATTTTATAAAGAGTCTTTCTAACTTTAAGTAAATACTGCTATAAAAATAAGAGGTAAATCCAAATGGCACGTAATTTTAATACAGCTGGTCCTAAGGCTGCAGCTGGTACATCTGGCGTAGGTGTTTCCGAACGCGAAGCACTTTCCAATTTCATCTCCATGATCACACGTGATGAAGCTCCTTTCCTAAGCTCTATCGGCAAAGGCAAAGCTAAAGCTATCCTTCACGAATGGCAAACTGACGAACTAGACTCACCTGGTTCTAACTCTGTTGCTGAAGGCGCAGCTTACTCTACTGTAAGCACTGCTCAAGGTAACGAGCCTGTACGTACTCGTCTGGGTAACTACACCCAAATCAACTCCAAGACTGTTGAAGTTACTGGCACTAAACGTGCTGTTGACCAAGCTGGCGTTGCTGACGAATATGCTTACCAGTTGAAGAAGCGTGGTACTGAACTTAAGCGTGACCAAGAATTCGACGTAGTTGGTTCTTGGAACGACTCTAACGGTTCTGGAACTCGCACTATGGGTGGCTACCACTCCTTTGTTAACGATGCAACTATCAAAGATGTATCTGCTAACAGCGGCTATGCTGCACCTACCACAAAAGGTATCGGTGACGCTGGCGTGTTGACCCGTGGTACTGCTGATGCTAACCTTATCGAACTTGAACTGAGCCACGTTGATGACGTGATGCAGTCTGTGTACGAGAATGGTGGTAAGGCTACTACATTGATGGTATCTCCAAAGAACCGTCGATTGTTCTCTAGCAAGTCTCAAGCTGCTGCTTCTAACGTTCGTCGTAACATCGATGACGAAGGTAAGCTACGTCAGTCCGTAGAATTCTACGAGTCTGATTTCGGTACCATTAAAGTAGTTCCTAACTACATCATGGGCTTGGGCACTCAAGCGGATACTTCTGCTTTCGTTTATGACCCACAGTGGTTCAACTTCGCTACTCTACGTCCACTTCATGAAACTGAAGTAGGCCAAGTAGGCGACTCCACTATTGGTCAAATCGTTGAAGAAGCTACCCTTGAAGTCCGTAACCCTAATGGTTCTGGCTTGATTGTTGGTATTGGCGGTTAGTCACTAGCTTAGTCAATTGATATACCAAGGGGTTCCTAACGGGACCCCTTTATTTTCCTATGGAGGACACCATAATGGGATTCAAATCACAAGAAGATAATCAACATAGTTTTAACGTGGAAACTGACCCGAATAACTTTAGATTATCACAAGATGTAGATAACTACCGCAACTATGCTAAGGATATGAGAGATCAATCTGAGCATAACTCAAGAGCAGGTGAACGGTATCGCCCTCTGTTCATCATACCTGATATTGTTGCTATCGACATCCTCACAAAATATGGACTCAATGTACATGCAGAAGACTTCTTAGATGATCCTGCAAATATGGTAAAGCTGAAGCGTATCGTATTCTCTGAGTATCCAGATCTTATTACTTCACATAAGAAGACTATTTAATATCACAGGAGATATAATAAATGGCTACTCCAAATTTCGATGCCTTGGTTACTAAAGTACGTAACTGGGCCAACAGAGATAGCACCATCTTAACCGATGCGCTTATCACTGACTTCCTAGACTACTCTGCTGACACCTGTTACCGTAAACTTCGCATCCCACCTTTGGAGTATACATACACCTATCCAGAGATAACGTCTTCATCTAAAGGTGAAACCTCGTTACAACTACCATCAGACCTCTCTGAATTAATATCCATTAAAAGAGTGGGGGTTGACGGTAATGACAAGGTATTTATGAAAAAGTTAGGTCTTAGTTCATTCGCAGATCACAACACAACAAAACCAGCAAACTCGTTCGCATACAAAGGCGGTAACATTATCTTTTATCCAGAGGCCGCAGAAGGTGAGACATTCGAGATACACTATTACCGACGTTTGTTTGACCTTGATGCTACTTATGTTGTTAATCAGGCAAATATTGATTCTGGCAACGCAACAGCCGCTTCGAGCGGTGACGCTGGAGCTGTGGAATTCCCTGCGTCTTCTGGGAACTTCTACACAGGTAATGAGGTATACAACTGGCTTCGTGATGATAACGAACGAGTTCTGTTATGGGGTGCTCTTGGTCATGCACTGGATTACCTAGGCGATATTGAGAATTCTGTTAAATACTTCAAAAAGCAAGAACTGGATATCGCAGAACTAAACCAAGAAGAGACTATCCGCAAAGTGCGAGGGGCTTCCAACGAGATTGTATTTGAAGTCTCAGAACTAATGTAGAAAGGAGAAACTAGCTAATGCCTATTCCATATAACCCCTCCGATAACGAATCTGGTTTAGTTAATCGGAAAGCAGAAGGTGGGGCGTTTACAAACGAGTCTGTAGGTGAGTATGCCACAGCGGCTTCAGCAGCGGCAGATGCCATTGATGCAAAGACTGCTGCTGAGACTGCTGAAGATAATGCAGCTACAAGTGCTACCAACGCAGCAGAATCTGCAACGAGTGCATCTGAATCAGCCGCAGAATTAACAGCCCTCACCACAGCTACTACAACTGTTGCTGCTGGTGGTTCATCTACCTCATCTTACAACTCTAGTACAGGTGTTCTTAGTTTAGGACTACCTGTAGGTGCAACAGGTGCTACGGGTGCAACAGGATCTACTGGACCTCAAGGAGCTACGGGCCCTACTGGCCCCCAAGGAGCCACCGGATCCACCGGAGCCACAGGCCCTCAAGGCGCTACTGGCCCACAAGGTGATGCCTTCGAATACTCAGATTTCACATCAACACAACTAGCAGCTTTAACTGGACCCACAGGTGCTACGGGCGCTACCGGACCTCAAGGCAGTGCTGGTGCTACTGGCCCACAAGGTGATGCCTTTGAATATAGTGACTTCACATCAACACAACTAGCAGCCCTCACAGGCCCCACAGGCCCCACAGGGGCTACAGGGGCTACAGGCCCACAAGGTGCTACAGGTGCTACAGGGGCCACAGGCCCTCAAGGTGCTACAGGTGCTACAGGTGCTGACTCTACTGTTGCTGGACCTACTGGCCCACAAGGGGCCACAGGCCCTCAAGGTGCTACAGGTGCTACAGGTGCTACAGGTGCTGACTCTACTGTTGCTGGACCTACTGGCCCACAAGGGGCCACAGGCCCTCAAGGTGCTACAGGTGCTACAGGTGCTACAGGCGCTACAGGTGCAGCAGGAGCTGACGGAGCTGACGGAGCTGACGGAGCTGACGGAGCTGACGGAGCTGATGGCGGCTTAGCTGACATAGTTGACGATACAACCCCACAACTGGGTGGTGATTTAGACACTAACGGTAATGACATTGCCTTTGGCGATAACGTCAAGGCTAAGTTCGGTGCTGGTGATGACCTACAGATTTACCATGATGGTAATGATAGCTATATAGCGGATGTTGGTACAGGCGGTTTGGTGTTACGTGCCGCTAACAATATCAAACTCCTATCCGACACAGGCGAGCTATATTTTCAGGGCATAAAGGACGGAGCCTCTAAGGTTTACTACAATGGGGCGGAGGTCTTAAAAACAACCTCCACAGGCATAGACGTTACTGGCACAGTGACTGCTGACGCAGTTGAGACGGACACCATTGCCAACGAGAGTACCGGAACAACTACAACGTCAACAACTCAAACAGCTATCGCAACATTCGCCAAGGCTGACTACGATTCGGCTAAAGTAGTTATATCCGCCAAATCTGGCACTGACGTGTATTCAACAGAGCTTCTAATAGTACACAACGGAACCACCGCCTCTGCCACAGAGTACGGACAGATTGGTACTGGTTCTGCTTTAGCAACATTCGATGTAGATATTAGTGGAGCTGATGTGCGAGTATTGGCTACAGCTGCTTCATCTACAAGCACTGTGTTCAAAGTTACGAAAACACTACTATAATAATCTCAAGGGGAGAGTGAACCATGAGTAACAATAAAGATTTTAAAGTAAAGAATGGCTTAGAAGTCGGTGGAGACATCGCGGTAACTGGTACAGTCGATGGTCGCGATTTGGCCACAGACGGTACTAAGTTAGACGGAGTGGAAGCTGGCGCAAACGTCACAGACTCTACTAATGTTGTAGCAGCTTTATCGGCTGGCGACAATATCACTATAAGCAGTGGTGGTGAGATAACTGCTACTGACACAAACACTACATACTCAGTAGGCGATAACGGCCTTACACAAAATAACTTTACGACTACGTTGAAGGATAAGTTGGACGGTATCTCTGCCAGTGCGGACGTTAACAGGTCTATAAGCGACTCTGTAACAAGTACGTCTAGTACAGTGAGTGCTTCATCCCAAGCAGTAAAAACAGCTTACGATATGGGTAATCACAGTCACCCTTACGCTTCAGATATTGATGGTTTGAGTGATGCGAGAAGCTTTTCATCGCTATCCAGCTACGGCTTAGGTGCAGACGCATTAAACGCATCAATGACAGGGGGCAGTAACACTGCTGTTGGCGGTAGCGCACTGACTGCGATTACGTCTGGTTACAACAATACTGCTGTGGGGGTAAGCGCCCTGCGCCTAAACACAACAGGTACAGACTCAACTGGATTGGGCCAACAAGCACTCTACGACCAAACTACAGGGCATGGCAACACTGCGGTCGGTAAGGAAAGTTTGTCAGGCGTCACTACAGGCCAAAATAACATTGGTATTGGTAAGAAATCAGGTGAATATATCACAACAGGTTCCAACAATACGGTTCTTGGTGATCTTAACGGCACTTCCACAATGTCCAGTACAGTCTTACTTGGTGCTGGTTCAACCGAGCGTCTAAAGATCGACTCTACAGGCTTATATGTCAATGGATCATCTACAGCTCTTGCTGGTGGTGCATCAGATATTGATGGTTTGAGTGATGCGCTCACAACAAACAGCGGCAAGACCATTGCTCTCGGTTCCGGTGCAGGAGCATCTGCAAGCGCATCAGGTGGATCACTTATAGCGATAGGTAAGGATGCGGGTTCGTCATATGTCGGGAGCGGTACTAACGCTAACATAGCTCTAGGGTACGAGGCGCTAAAGAACGCAACTTCTTCTGTAAACGTAGCTATCGGCCACCAATCGCTGGCAAACCTTACGGGATTAGCTAACGCTAACACTGCTATTGGATACCACTCTGGAAATCTTATGTCTAGCTCAGAGGGCATGACTATACTTGGTGCCTACGCTGGACGTGCGGTCACTACTGGTGATGATAGTACGCTAATTGGTCGAAGTGCTGGTAAGGGTTTGACTACGGGTTCTAAGAACACGTTTGTGGGTAAGGACTGTGGCGAGAATGTCACAACTGGTTCAAACAATACGATTATTGGTCAATTAGTCGGCTCCACTACACTAGCTAACACAGTCTTAATCGGTGCTGGTACTACTGAACGTCTAAAGGTCGACAGTACTGGTCTATATGTCAATGGTTCTACTACTGCTTTAGCTGGTGGTGCTTTAAGTATTGATGATTTGAGTGATGCAATATCTGGTGATGCTTCTTCCTACGGCATCGGTGATGGTGCTTTACCTAGCGATGACGGGTCTACTAACAGTAACGTAGCTATTGGGCAAAACTCAATGGCTTCAATGGTGTCGGGCAATTCTAATGTCGCTCTAGGTGGTTATTCGTTACAGGACAACGTGAGTGGGACTCGTAGCACTGCTATTGGACATTACGCCCTTAATAATTCTGTTGTAACTACCGCAGCCGAGAATGTTGCAGTTGGGTATCGTACTGGTGTGTCGTCTACAACAGGAATAAGTAATACTCTTCTTGGAACAGAAGCAGGATCAGCTCTAACAACAGGGTCGTACAATATATTTGTAGGCACTAGCGCTGGCACATCGGTCTCAACAGGGTCTAACAATACTATAATAGGTAAAGGTGGTTTTAACACGTCAAGTTCGCTATCTTCCACAGTTCTCATAGGCGCTGGTACTACTGAACGCCTAAAGATCGACTCCACAGGTCTGTATGTCAATGGTTCATCCACTGCTTTGGCTGGTGCAACTGAACTTGACGATTTAAGTGATGCTAAAACTCTAGGCACTGGAACTGGTCAGAGTATCGGCATCGGAACAGATGCATTAGATACCCAAACAGGCACAAACCTATCGAACATCGCCATAGGCCACAGCTCACAAAAGGGAGTTAGTGCGTCTGGTGAAGGCAATATCTCCATAGGAAAGTATTCCTTAAAGGCTACAACATCGGGTGGTAAAAACATCTCTGTTGGTAAAGAGAGTATGGAGTACAACACCACTGGTTGGAGTAATACTGCCGTAGGTAGTATATCATTGCGTAGAAACACTACGGGTGCTAAGAATACAGTAGTTGGTGCGGCTGCCAACGAACATTGTACAACTGGGCATAGTACCGTAGCTGTAGGTTATAAGGCGCTACAAAATAATACTTCTGGCGATACGGTTTCTGTAGGTACGGAGGCGCTAGTTGCAAATACCACAGGCACTCACAACCTAGCAACAGGTCACAATGCGCTCAAGAAAAATACGACAGGTTCTAATAACATTGGACTCGGTTATACGGCTGGCCATGAAATCACAACAGGTTCCAACAATACAATTATTGGTGATCTTGATGGTTCCTCTACGTTATCGTCCACAGTTCTTATAGGCGCTGGTACTACTGAACGCCTAAAGATCGACTCTACTGGTCTATACGTTAATGGTTCTGCTACTGCTTTAGGTGGTGGTGGTGGTGGTGGTTGGGTGCCACTCAGTACAGTGACAACATCCAGTGGTGATACTTCGATTGAAATAACATCAAACATCGACAGCACTTACGACTCATACGTGATGAAAATAACCGGCCTCCCAACAGGAAATTCGTCAGGGCCGAAGATGCATTTCTCAACAGACGGTGGTTCAACATACGACACATCAACAAGTATGTATCGCTATTCTACCTATGGTGTTGATTATTACAACAACTCGTTTCAAGGCCCGTACGCCAAGAATGACAACGGGTACTTTCCACTATCAACAAATAATGGCATTGAGTCTGCGTATGTTTACCTATACAAGCTTGCTGATACAGGTAAGTCGTACTATTCAATCAGCGGTGGCATAGGTCACTGGGGCTATGGGTTCAAAAGTATTGAGGCACTTGGGGTTTATGGCGCAATAAACACTGACCCAGATAGTGACACAACCTCTCCCGTTGACGCACTAAAAATAAGCACGACTTATTCGGGAGGGTTCCCCGCTGGTGGACGAGTCACTTTGTACGGCATTGCAAATTCATAAATTAATAGTGGAGTAACTCAAAATGAGCACAAATGTATTTAAACTAGTAAATGGTGAGCGCATCGAACTCACCGAAGAAGAAAACAACCAACGTCTAGCTGACGGTGAAGCAGCAGAAGCCGAGCGTGATGCAAGGGCGTGGCTGGATGGTCGATTATCTGAGTATGGTAGTTGGTCAGATCAGTTGGACGAAATGTTCCATGACTTTGACGCGTGGAAAGCACGAATTGAAGCCGTGAAGATGAAGTACCCGAAGCCCTAGGAGCTAAAAAATGACTAATGAAGTAACAGTAGAAGAAATCGCACAGCACTACAGCGCACTTGGCGACAGTGTTGATCTTATCAATGAATACAGGGTGAGTCCTCCAGATGACTTAACAGATGAAGAAGTTGCAGATGCGATTGATCGCAATGTACGCCACATCGAAATTATGCTGGAAAAGGACTTTTGGACTAACGAAGATTTGTCTGCTGCCCAAGCTGCGGCTGCATAATGCTTGACCCAGTATCTATAATAGCCGCTATTTCTGCGGCTAATGGTGCTTATAAAACCCTTAAAACAGCCGCTAGTAACGCCTCAGAAGCATGGGGCGCTGCTAGCAAGTTCTTAGAGGCTAAGGCCGAAGTAGACTTACAGGCTAAGACAGACAAAGCAGAAGGCAAACAGACTACACAGGCTTTCCTTGCCAGTATAGACCTTAAACGTAAACAGATGGAGCTAGATAGTTTCATCATACAGCAGTGTGAGGGTTGGGTCATAGCTGAATGGCAGGCCCATAAGAAAGCTCTTGAGGATCAGGTCTGGCAGAGGGCGCAAGAAGCTAAACTTAAACGTAAGAAACCAGTAGAGGTAGATAACGATTTGAAGTACGCAATATATGCTTTCATATTTTTAGCAGCCCTCGTTGCTTTCGGATCTTTAGGTTTGATTCTAGCAGAAACAGTATAGATACAAAAGGAATAATAAAAATGTCTGAACAACGGTTCGATAGGCTAGAAGGTAGCATTGATCGCTTAGCTCTTAAAGTCGATCAAATGTCCGAAGTAGTAACAGCATTAGCGAGAATAGAAGAAAAGCACGTAGCCGTATCACAACGATTAGACCATCACGATAATCGTTTGAATAAACATTCGGATTCTTTGGATGAACTATATGTTTCTGCGGCTAGAACACAAAAAACAAGCGGCACTAATGAATGGTTTGTGCGTTTGTTGATAGCGAGTATGGTGGGTACAATCGCCTACCTAATGAGAGGAGTATAGAATATGTTTGGCCTCCCTTTAGAAGTCATCACAATGATTATGAGCACCCTTGGCGGTGCCTTCTTAAAACTTATGGCTCAATCTCAACAGGATCGGGCTGAACAATTCAAGATGGCCTCTCAGCGTTTCAAAGCGACTGAGGATTCCATTACGAGTGCAAGGAAATTCCAGAACCCTAATTCAAATTGGATACGAAGGTTCTTGGTAATTTCTTTTATGGCTATGGCAGGGTTTATCTTGCTGGCCCCACTATTAGGGCAGACAACAACTGTTCCAGTGGAAGTAACAACTGGGTTCAAGTTCTTATTCTTGGATCTTACTAATACAGTAACTGAATATATTAACCTCGAAGGTATCGTTGTCCCAGATTGGCTATCCCATGCTATCATGGCGGTAGTTGGTATGTACTTCGGACAATCAATGGTTCAACGGAGGTCTTAGCATGGCGTACCAAACAACTCCAGAGATAGACTTCTCTGCTGTGGGCCTTATCACAGACCAACCAGCTCATGCAATACCTCAGGGTGCTTGGAGTGATTGCTTGAATATACGAGTCAAGGATGGAAGCGTTCAAGGCGTTAACGACTTTGAATCATCTATCGGATTGCCATCAGGGTACTCCGGTGGTGAGATCGTAGCTCTGACGCAGTGGACACCAGCGGGTTCTACCTTCTTAAACATTGCATATGTCCTGAAGGATACTGCGTCTACATCAACAACTAAGGGTCGTGTGTTTGTATATAACACCGACACCGATGTTCACGAAGAAGTTACCAATGCTTTGTCAGATGCTAACTTTGAGATAGATGATAAGTACCCTCCACAACTGTTCGTGTTTAATGGACTTCTTATATGTAATCCGGGTACTCAAAAACCACAGTATATCTCAGCAGATGCAACCACAGCTGGGACACTCCAAGATCTTCCCGGATGGGTTGGCATGGCAGGTTCACAGTTTGCAAGGGTACTAAAGCCCTTTAAGAACAGGTTAATAGCAATGTCATTTTATGATGACAATAACACAATCGCTGCTTCAGATGACTCTGCTTATCCAATTGATTTAGGTTGGTCATCACACATAACAGCATTAGATTCACTATCTGGTGTCTCATGGCAAGCCTCATCAACTAACACAGCTGGTGATGCATTTCTAACCCAGACACCCGGAAGGATACTTGATGGTGGCCAGCTAGGCGAATACTTTATAGCATACAAAACAGATGCAGTAATACGCGTGTATGAGACAGGTGATAGCTCAGTGCTAGGTTTTGATTCTATCTTTGAGGATGATGGGCTGTACTCCTCACGCTGCTTTGCGAACATAGGGGATTCCCAACATCTTGTAATAGGGAACTACGGTGTATACATACACGATGGTCAGTCCAGCCGACAAGACATAGCCAAAGGTTTATTCCAAGATGCAATGTTTAACCTTGTAAAGGGAACTGATAAAGAACGATCTTTTGTATTCCAACAGACGCGAGATAAAGAAGTCTGGTTCTGTTTCAGGGAAACATCTACAACTGGATCTGGTACTAATAAAGCTTTTGTATTTAACTATAACGATCAGAAAGTGCATATCAGGTCTATACCTGGATTATCCGATCTGATTGAGACAGAGTTAGAAGGTAGCTTAAAGATCTTTGGGGCTAAAGGAAACGATGGTATCTATGAACTGTCACCAACGGCACTAATAAGTGGCGGTTGGTTCTCTCGTATTGAAGACACACTAGATACGAATGAGACAGTCAAGGGTATCTCTACCGTTTACCCACAATGTAAAGATAATGTTTACTTATCAGTGGTGGGTAACTCAACCAAGGTAACATCTTCTGAAATGGAAACTGCATTCACAGCTAACAATAAACTATTCAATCCGTCTTCAAACTATAAGATGGATGTAAGGGAGTCAGGGCGTTACTTGAATCTGAAAGTTACAATGGACGGGACATCTAATCCGAAGCTGACTACGATGCAGTTTACCCTCAAGGGTGCTGGTAGACGGTAGTAATGAGGAGAATAACTAAATGGCTAAGATTAGCGAAACAGAATTACAGAGGCGACTGAGATCCCTCGAGAGCAGAGTGCCTGAGGGAGGGTCCGGTGGGTCCTCCTACGTAGGTACATCAGAACCATCAGGCACTAACTACGACGAAGGTGATTCGCACTACGACTCCACTTTAAATAACCTGTGGATTTTCAGCGAGGGTGCTTGGGATCTGTCTAATAAACAGTTACATTGGCGCTATGCGACTAGCGTCACAGGAGTCGATGACGATGGGAAGGTAGCTAACCAGAACCAAGTAACAGGTTTCTCGGATGAACCTTTCTATAATGAGGGCCAGAAGCTATGGAGAGGTTTCTGGTGGGGGTCTTCACTGATCGCATCAACAGACCCTACTGATTATGAGTGGTCCTATACTTCTGGTCTTGGGGCAATAAGTGTCGACATCTATGCATCTAATGGTAACATCTTTAGGAATGATTCAGGGCAGACAACAATAAAAGCTAATGTCTCTATTGGAGGTACCCTAGCTTCCGAAACTGAGCATGACAATTACGACTATAAGTGGACTTTAGGTTCTCACGTAGTATGTGTTGATGCTTACGGTAATGTTGTATCTGATGGTTTAGGGGTGATATACACGGATACCACAGCTGTATCTTGTCAAACAAGAAACATAGGATACCACCGAGCAGATTCATCTGACTCATCAAGCTCTCAGAATTTTAGAGAAATAACAGTAAGCGCAGATGACATAGGCCTAAGGGACACTATCAGGTGCGAAGTATCAAATATACCTTAAGGAGAAATTAATATGGCACGTACGGCAACGGGTGCGATTACACTAACAGACGTAGCAGATGGTGGTAGTCCAATATCTGCAGTGATGTCTAACGAGAACCACAGTTTTGCAGCAGCAGCATCCACAGGTGCGGTTTCAACTGCAGAGAAAGACGAGTTTGCATCGCTACCGCAGGTCTTTATTGGAACTACAACAGGAACTTACAAGAACTCTACAGTCACTACTGCTAGTGCTGACATTAATAAGTTCTCACTTGGAACTATAACTTCTTCCTCTGCTGGATGGTCTTTAACTAAGAACAATACAACAGGCGAACTTACAATGAACGCCTTACCCACAGGCACAAGTAATAAGTCGACAACAATGACAGTCCCCATCACTGTAAATGATGGTTCTTCAAACTTAAAAACAATTACACTTAATCTGACTTTGAACAAAGCTATCGAAGGTATCGGTGGTGCGATTATTATATTAACGGCTAATAAGCAGTACTTTCAATATGACGCTGACACTAACTTAGCCCCAAGTGTCCAAAGTGATATCATTATTGATGTTGACACACAGGGTCTTGTAGGTACGCTGACACCATACATAAGCGTAGACGGTGGTTCATGGGGTACTCTGAGCCAAGGTACAGGGGCTGACCAAGCTAAAACGATAGCTACTGGTACAACTTCAATCACAATCTCGTCTGATAACTTCGCGGACTCTAACACTATTGCTGTGAAGGTAACAGGTGCTACTGGTGGTTCAGATACATTATCTATTGTTCGGGTTCGTGATGGTGTTCAGGGAGCAAGTGCTATTGTGGTGACCCTAATTTCTAATGATGGAAACGTATTTAAGAATAATTCAGGATCCGATAAGACAATTACTGCTCAAGTTTTAGATATGCAAACAGGTGGTTACTTAACACATGTAGGTACTGGTAGTGGTCAATTACAAGTTAACTATAACTGGCAACGATCAGATGCCGGTGGTACTTCTGCTGATGTTCAAGTCGTAAATAGTAGCTCACGAGATGTTGTTTCCTCTGGTGGAGTATCCGCTGATGGAGATGGTAACGACACAATCGTAGTTGGCTTCGGGGATATTGCTGATAATAGTTCCACCCAATTTAAATGTGAAGTAACTGTTACACAAAACTAGGAGTATTTTATGAGTAGACTAGGTACAGCTTCTTTAACAATATATGACGTTAAGGACGGAGACAGCCCAACATATGTGAGGTACTACTCAAACTATCCTGGCTTGCTCTCTGAGATGGGGGATCCTGATGATAGTCCACCGAACACCACAGTTGGATGGACTTCGTTTACAACAACAGCTCCGAGCACAGCTTACTGGATCGCTGAGAAACGTACAGTGGGAGTGACAGTTTACGATTGGATATTGACCGCAGTACAATCAAAGACAGGCGGTCTTCCCTTTGTGAAGTATGAAATGCTAAGCACCACTGCACCTACAGATCCGTTTGGCACTGGGTTATCTACTTGGGAGACCCATGCTATCGAAGCTGTCAAGGCATTCACGGGTAGGAACTACACAGACCCGAAAGAGTTCGGGTACGGAACTACAATAGTCATCGATTATGCTAACAATGCTACTGTTTCTGGTACATACAAACGTGATGAGACTACTGGAACCGATGAGTGGGAAGCACCATCACAATTCATAGATGGCAGTCTTGTAGTAGATGGCTCTATTGTTGCGGCTAAGATAGCTGCGAACTCTATTGACGCTAACAAGATAGTTGTCACAGGTTCTGCTGCAATAGAAACCGCTGCTGCTGCTGCAACGAGAGCCACTGGTACCCTCTCTGATGCAGCTACTGACGCTGCAAGTAAAGTAGCTGTTGTTACGGATAACATATATACACCCAACACAACAACCATCGATGGTGGGGCTATCACCTCAAAAAGTATAACAGCTGCAAATATTTTTGGTGGTACGATAACTGCTAATGAGCTGGGCACAAACTCTGTCAAAGCTACCGCTATCGATATTGATGGAACTATCGCATTCTCTGATAATGCATCAGGTATTAAGTTCGGTAAGTCGTCACTAGCAGACGGGACAGCAGGTGCGTTCTACGGGCGAGGGGCAGTGAACGGCTCTAATGTCGCTGGCTTTGCTATCTCATCAAGCAGTAGCTCGTTCTCTGTTGATAGCTCAGGCACATTCCGAATGGTTAACGCCAAGATATATGTTGGACAACCAAACGTACCGACAGTCTATGAGAACCCTAGTCTTAACGGCACAGCATCTTACACTCTTAGCGTCGTTCCAGGTACTACAGATCTTGACATAGTTGTCGTGGGCGCTGGTGGCGGTGGGCAATCCAACGCAGCGGGCGACCAACCGTATCAGAATAGTGGGGCAGCAGGCGGTTATTCTCGAGTGCGCTGCTTAGATAGTAGTGGATCTGTGGTTAAGACAATCTATGCTGCGGGTGGAGCAGGAGCCACCTATAGCGTTCAAACTAACTTGAACAGCGGTGCTGGCCCTGATGGTGAAGATTCCACTCACGGTACAGGTGGTGCGGGCGGGCCGCTGCCTGCATCAACTATTGCAGCTAGTATGCCAGGGGACGGATATAGAGGTTCAGGCGGTGGTTCGGGCGGTGCTTACGGCTCGAATGGCTCCCATGATGCTGTAGCGAATAATAGTGGGGAAGCTGGGGAAACTGAGGAGGCATCGTCCATACCATCCACTACTACAAGTCTAGTCTTAGAAGTAGGCGCGGGTGGTGCAGGCGGTTATGGCCCTAACGCTTCGACCATTATGGAAGGCGGTGATGGTGGTAATGGGGTAATCATCATCACTAACCCTACAGGCGGGGGTAATGAAATTGACTTGGAGCAGATGGAACAGGATATCCAAACCCTCAAGTCAGGTGCCCCGTCATGGAACTACAACGCAGGGGCGACTAGTTCTGGTACGAGCCAAATTACACGGTCGTTTGGCAGTGGGGGAGGCTGGTATGCCATCAAAGTTGGTGGCTCTGTGGCTAGTGTTGCTGGGCAGTATTACATAACTGGACTTTTGGCTAACGATAATTCTGGGGGCGGAACTAAACAATTCAGTGGAATATCCCGCTACTACTTCACAGGAACGCCTACAGTTTCAGGAATCTACATGCCCACTAATGGTAGTTATCGCTACAAGATCATGCCGTTTTATTGGTACAAGGTGTCATAATTATGCTTATTAGAATAGATCAAGATGGGGACATAATGGAACTCATTCATAGCCCCGCAGACACAGACGATATATCCCAGTTCGAGTTGTTAGGTGAGGTGCCTGATGGGGTATTCGATAACCCAGCCGGATATGTGTATAGAGATGGTGTCTTTTCAGAGAAGCCCCCTGAAGTGGAGGGGGAGGAATAACAAGAGTAAAGAGGACTAACAATGAGTATTGATATTGTACGATTAGAAGTGGAGGATATCCTTAAGGACTACTCCGAGATTGAACCGCAGATTAAAAAGGCACTTAAGCATAGCTCAGGTGAATGGACTTCTCTGCAAATAATACAGGGTGCTATAACAGACCCAAACTTTATGCACATATGGTACGTCTACGATGATGGTGAATTAGTTGCCACAGCATCCACTCGTATCGTGCGATACAATAACTTCATTGCCATCCATGTGATCACTTTAGGAGGCAAGACTAACAACAAGATGCTTGAGTGGACTGAAGAGTTCACTTCGTTGATGAAAGAGTATCCCCAAATTGATTGCATGGAATTCACAGGACGCAGAGGACTAGTCAAGCCATTAGAAAAGGCTGGCTGGGAAGAGCGGTATGTAACCATGCGTAAGAGTCTCAAAGAAGACTTCAAAGTATAGGAGAATTATTATGGGTGGTGGTCCATCTACACAAACAACAACGTCAGGCTTTGCAACAGAGTACAAGCCTGAAATCAAAGAGATGCTTGGTGAAGCTAAGCGTATGTATGACTCAGGTGAGCTTGGTCAGGTAGCTGATTTCTCTCAGGCAGGTAAGGATGCTTTGGCTGCTGGTAAGACAGCTGCTGGGATCCAAACAGGCCTTGAGGCTGATATAGCCGCTGTCGCAGGACAACCCGTAGATCTCTCAGGAACCCGTGCTGCTGCTCTACAGCAAGCCCAAGGTGCACTTGGTATGTCTACAGCTAACGCTGGGGCTCGAGGTGGAATTGGAGGTAGTCGTAATGCACTAGACCAAGCAAGCATCTCTCAGGGACTCGCAGCTGAATTTGCTGGTATTGACCAGCAAGCTCAACAAATGCAGATGCAAAACCTAAATACAGCCTTAGGTGTTCAAGGCACAGGTGCAGCTACTCTGGGTCAAGTGGGTCAGGCAGAGCAATCACAGAATCAAGCATTAGCAGATGCACCTTACACTGCACTTGCACAACGAATAGGTCTGTTCTCAGGTGTAGCACCTAAGGAACAGGTTACAGAATCAACTGGAGGTAAGTAATGTTTCCAGATACGAAAGGTCAGAACCCCTATGCGCCTCTTGTCACTGATAAGCGTGGCAATGCCGTGATGGCTGGTGGCTCCCCTATCACAGTTAACTCACCTCCGATGAAGCAGAGTGACCCTCTGGCTAAAGCACAGCAGATGCATGGTATGGCGTCTATTGTCGATGACAAGCTGGGCCTTGGCATCGGAGATGCTTTCGATGCAGGTATGAAGGGTATCGGTGCCAGCGCTAAGCAAGCTCTCATGGGCAGTAGTGCTGCTCAAGCTGCCCCTGCAGTTCTACAGAATGGCATGATGCAATCAACCGCTTCTGCTATCCCTGCTGCTGCTGGTGGTGCAAAAGGCGGAGCGCCTATAGCTGCTGCATTAGGCCCCATAG